>Ga0180438_10000843_pt1 | contig 55955 bp, 41 predicted proteins | sample SS_ome_12_FD_132455 | JGI IMG/M metagenome (GOLD analysis project Ga0180438, IMG submission 132455) | Hypersaline lake sediment archaeal communities from the Salton Sea, California, USA - SS_3_D_2 metaG | ecosystem: Environmental > Aquatic > Non-marine Saline and Alkaline > Hypersaline >... | reverse complement strand
CTCCTTCTCACTGACTAACACTTATTAAACCAACTTTCCTAAAATGACTTCTACCTACCAGTCCAATGCTCTCGATATCTCCTATAACGGTTGGGAGAACTATCAGACCTGGAATGTAGCACTCTGGATCAACAATACACAGAATTTGTATAACCTTGCTATGGAGGCAGGTGATTATGAAACCTTCCTAGAGTTGGTTGGTAATGCTACTACTGGTGATGGAGTTAAGTTTAATGATCCTAGGGTGAATGTGATCCAACTTAACTCTGATGTCTTTGACTTCTAGATCTTAAGTATCACTGACCCATTGAGGGAAGGGGTCATTAAATATACTTCTCGCATCTTACAGTTCATTACACTTTTCTTTTTTATTATGACTCGTTCGGTTGCTCTTTCTCTGCTTGCACAAGGTAACACTGGTGCACAGATTCTTGAAATTCTGGATACTCTGGTTGCTGATCTTGAGCAAGAAGGCATTAACGATTGTGCGGAGGTCTTTGAGGTCTGATTGATACTTTGTGTGTGCCCTCTGGTTGACGCTGGAGGGCACTTATGTTATGATGTTGAAGAGCAGTGATCCGACAGTGTTTTCTGGCGGTTTCTTATGGCGTTGGGCGGGCGTACCGTATATAAAAACGCACCACTACCCTAACCTACACTGTATGTCTTTTTCGATGTCTATATCACTCTACTTTTAAAAATTTTCGGAGTAAAAAATGGGAGTCAAATGGATTCATAAAGGGGGGTATTCGCGACCCGATAAAAGAACTATTAAGAAAGGTGGTGGAAAGAAAAAATGAGACGCACACAACCTTACTGGAATTTCTGGAGAGTTATTCTCGCAGGATGGACGATACGATATCCTGGGAAGATGTTTAGAATTCTCGGAATCCCCCTCGGAATAATCATAGTGTTAATATATAATGCGTTAACGAAATAAAAGTCATTTAAAAAATTTCCCAAAATTTTTGAGCATTACAAAAGAAAAAATAAGTGCACATATCCCAATTTATCAGAGGAAAAATTTTCTGAAAATATGGGAAATGATACACAGAATGATTGATTTACTTCAAAAGTATCATAAGTTGACAAACAATAAATAAACTGTTAAAATTGAAAGTGATGGTTGATTAAATTTTATGGCAAAGGGTTTCACAGTAAAAGCAGCAGCACCCATTCCCAAAACTGAAGAATGGGATATTGCAGCAATTAAAGAAAGAATGAAAGGAAAGTCAATTGTTTTTTGTCTTCCTGGCCGAGGTTGCTCTTTTATTTTCCTCAAAGCATTTGTACAACTTTGCTTTGATTTAGTACAAAATGGAATGAGTATTCAGATTTCTTAAGATTACTCATCAATGGTAAACTTTGCACGTTGTAAAGTTCTTGGTGCAAATGTTCTTCGTGGACCTAAACAAATTCCCTGGGACGGTAAATTACAATATGATTATCAACTTTGGATTGATAGTGATATTGTTTTTGATTCCAATAAGTTCTGGCAACTCTGTGATATGGCATTGCCTGCAGAAGGGGAGGAGCGTGAAATTGTCGGAGGTTGGTACGCAACAGAAGATGGACACACAACCTCGGTTGCACACTGGTTGGAAGAAGATGATTTTCGTAAGAATGGTGGTGTAATGAATCACGAAACTGTGGAGAGCATCTCAAAACGTAAAAAACCATTCACAGTAGATTACACTGGTTTTGGTTGGGTACTGATTAAAAAAGGTGTCTTTGAGAATCTCGAATATCCTTGGTTTGCACCAAAGATGCAAGTATTCGAATCAGGTGCGGTTCAGGATATGTGCGGAGAAGATGTGTCATTTTGTCTTGACGCAATTGAAAAAGGTCATAAAATCTGGTGCGATCCTCGTATTCGGGTAGGGCACGAAAAGACTCGTATTATTTGATGTAATTTTATTTGGAGGAAATTTAAATGGCATCTAAAGGTGGTATGAATAAAACGGTGTTTGAACAGGGGGCACCGAAGAAAACTCGTCAAGGAAAAAGTGCTCGAACACTTCTTTCAGCAACATCTCGTAATGGAAGTAAAAAAAAGTATAGAGGACAAGGGAAAGGTTGATGTATTTCTCAGAGTCTTCTGAAGAGTGGAATTTTATTCACAATGAAGACCTCTGGGTTTATAATAAATTATTTTTAAGTCGGGTTTTGGAGTATAACTGTGGTCCTGCGGGTGTCTCAGTTCCAAGACCTGATTTTTATATTGTAAGGCCATCTATGAATGTCTTGGGTATGGGTCGTTTTTCTCGCATTGAATACTTGGAAAACAATACAGAGAATTTACACCCTTCTGAATTTTGGTGTGAAGTGTTTGTAGGAGAACATCTAAGTGTAGATTATTATAAGAAGCAAAGTTCTTTAGTTGTTAAAGGTATAAGGGAATCGAATTCACCTCTATATAAATGGTCTAGGTGGGAAAAAATAGAAAAAAAAGTAAAATTTCCAAGTATCTTAGAAAAATTAGTAGGCAATTATGATTGGATTAATTGTGAGTTTATTGGAGATAATCTTATAGAAGTACATTTTCGAAGAAATTCTGATTTTCGTTACGGAAATACTATTGCTATTCCGGTTTGGGAAGAAAATATTATTATAGATAGTAAATACCAGTATATAAAAGACGAAGACTACCATAGAAAAGGATTTTTAATTGGTTAAGGGATAGAAACCCCTTAAAAAGTTCTGATCTTACACATCAGGAGTTAAAAATGGGACAACCTTCCGATAGAAATACTGAATTTATGAGACAAATGTGGGGAACTGAGACATTAATTACTGATTATGGTTCTTTAGGTGAAAAAAAGATGCTTCGAGAAATTAATAATGATATTTTAGTACCTAAAAAACATGATTTTGCTATTCAAAATGAAATTCATGAGAAAATTCGCAATGATGAAGATTATGATGACTGGGAGTATGGTACAGAACCTCTTTACGAATCAAAAAATCTTTAATAAATAAGATAGAATTATAATACTTCATGCCTCTTGAAAGAGTAAGTCAAGGATTTAAAGATATTAGTATGACTTTTCAGAGCAATCCTCTGACAAGTGACTTAATTGTACTTAAAAATGAAAATGCAATTTCTCGTTCTATTCGAAATATTGTATTTACTCTTCCTGGTGAAAAATTTTTTAATGAAAACTTCGGATCAAATATATCAAGAACTCTTTTTGAAAATGTTGATGATATATCTGCCTCTATCGTTGTAGATGAAATTAGGCAATCAATTATAAATTACGAACCTAGAGTTCAATTAATTAGTGTACAATCATTTCCAGACTATGATAATGGCAGTTTTGACGTTACTATCATATATGAGATTATCGGAGCAGATGTACCTGCTCAGCAATTAGAATTTGTTTTGCAACCAACTAGGTAAAATGCCATTAGTCAATTTTTCTAATCTAGATTTCAATCAGATTAAAACAACTCTTAAGGATTACTTAAGGGCAAATTCAAATTTCACTGATTATGATTTTGAGGGTTCTAATCTCTCAACAATTCTTGATGTTCTGGCATATAACACGTATATCACATCATATAATGCCAATATGGTTGCAAATGAAGTATTTCTTGATAGTGCAACTTTAAGAGAGAATGTTGTTGCACTATCAAGAAATATTGGATACATCCCAAGATCTAAAAAATCAGCAACGGCAACTGTTAGTTTCTTTGTAGATACTTCTTCAGCAGCATTAAATAATATATCTCCATCTACAATAACACTTCGTAAAGGTCCTGTAGCAAGCACTTCAGGAAGTTTTGGCAATCAGTCATTCATCTTCTCTATTTTAGATGATGTTACTGTTCCGGTATTTAATAATATTGCAGTATTCGAAGATCTTAAAATTTATGAAGGATCTTTACTTACAAATAGTTTTACTTTTAGTTCCAATAATCCAAATCAACGATTTATTTTACCAAATAGTGGTATTGATACTGACCTAATTTCTGTTATTGTAAGAAATAATGAGGAATCGACAATTTCTATAAAATATAGTCTCCAAGATAGTCTTTTTGATATTGATAAAGAATCAAAAGTTTTCTTCCTACAAGAAATTGAAGATGAAAGATATGAACTTATTTTTGGTGATGGATTTTTTGGAAAAAAACTTGAAGAAGGTAATTTTATAAACGTCAATTACATTACTTCAAATGGCGATAGTGCTAATGGAGTAAGTCAATTTAATTTTGCCGGAAGACTTACATTCAATAGAAATTCTATTGAATATACCGTTACTTCCGGAATCTCCCTTCTTACAACCGGATTAATCGCTTCAGGTGGGGAGAATATTGAACCGGTCGAATCTATAAAAAAATATGCACCAAGAATTTATGCATCGCAAAATAGAGCACTAACTGCCAATGATTATGAAACTTTAATACCTGCAAAAATTTATCCAGAAACTGAATCAATTTCGGTATTTGGTGGAGAAGAATTAATTCCACCGCAGTATGGTAAAGTATTCATAAGTATTAAACCTAGATTTGGTGACTTTCTTCCAAATTTAACTAAAGAAAATATAAAATCAAAACTCAAAAAATATGCCGTGGCAGGAATTGTTCCAGAAATTTTAGATTTAAAATATCTTTACGTTGAAGTAAATTCAAAAGTTTATTACACTACAAATTTAGCTCCAAGTGCAGAGTTTATTTCGAGTATTATCCAGAATAATGTGAATAGATACGCAGAATCAACTGAATTAAATAGATATGGTGCTAGATTTAAGTATAGTAAATTTCTTAAAATTATTGATGATAGCCATGAAGCAATAACATCAAATATTACAACTATCCAAATAAGGAGAGATTTGAGGGTTGTATTGAATACGTTTGTGGAATATCAAATTGGATTTGGAAATGAATTTCACGTTAAGAGTATGGACGGATATAATATAAAAACTTCATCATTCAGAGTTTCTGATATTTCGCAAGAGGTTTATCTTAGCGATGTTCCAAGCACAGACCGAGAAACTGGATCTTTATTTTTATTTACTGTGCCGTCAATTAATTCTACAACACCCACAATCGTTAGGCGTAATCTCGGAAATATTAATTATAAAAAAGGTATTATCACTTTAAATCCACTTAATATACTTTCTACAGAAAAAGTAAAGGATGGACAAGCAATTCTTGAAATTTCTACAACCCCGAAGTCAAATGATGTAATTGGATTGCAGGATTTATATTTGCAACTAGATATTAGTAAGAGTAATTTTGAAATGATTATAGATGAAATATCATCTGGTCTTGACCCTTCAGCATCAAATTATATCATATCTTCAAGTTACGTAAACGGAAATCTAGTAAGAACATAACAAAATGCCAGAGAAAAGAATCCAATTTAACAATATTGTTAAAAATCAACTTCCTTCTTACGTTACAGAAGAGTTTCCATTAATATCTGAATTTTTATCACAATATTACATATCTCAAGAGTTTCAGGGAGCTCCTATCGATTTAATTCAAAATATTGATAATTATATTAAGGTAGATAATGTAACTGATCAGATTGATTATGTTGTTTTATTGCACGACATTTCTTCATTTGATGATACCATTTTTGTAGATATTTCTAAATCCACTTCTGGAACTCAAGGATTTCCTGAAAAGTATGGTCTCATAAGAATCGATGAAGAAATCATCACTTATACGGGAAAAACATTTGATTCTTTTGTCGGATGCATAAGAGGATTTAGTGGCATTAGTTCTTACATATCTCCCACCGATTCAGAACAATTAGTATTTTCAAAAACCACATCTTCTGATCACTTTGTCGGATCTACAATCACAAATTTAAGTTCTTTATTTTTAAAAGAATTTTTATTAAAAATTAAACATCAATTAATACCAGGATTTGAAAATAGAAATTTAATAGAAGATTTAAATCAATCACTATTCATTAAACAATCAAAAGATTTTTATCGCAGTAAAGGTACAGATCAATCTTTTGAAATATTGTTTAAATCTTTATATGGAGAGAATGTAAGCATAATCAAACCAAGAGATTATCTTTTTAGACCATCAGACGCACAATTTCAAATTACAAGAGATTTTGTAGTAGAACGTATTGAGGGAAATCCTGAAAATCTAGAAAATTCTACATTATACCAAAAAGAATATGTTGGATTTACTAGTGCATATGCACCTATTACTAAAGTTGAAAAAATTATATCTAAAGATGGTAAAGAATATTATAAATTAAGTATTGATGCAAATTATGACAGAGATATTAGAGTTGATGGTGCGATATATGGAGAATTTAAAATCCATCCGCAAACAAAAGTAATTGGCAAATATGCTCCAAATTCAACATCAATCGATGTTGATTCAACAATAGGATTTCCAGAAAGCGGAGAACTTTCAGTAATCTACAATGATGGGTCTGAAGGGATAGTATTTTACACATCTAAAAACATTACTCAATTTTTTGGATGTTCAAATATGGTAGGAATAATTGAAGATTCTTCTTCAATAAGTCTTAACGTGTTTGCATATGGAAATTCTTTTATTAATCAAAACGAAATAATTAAAGTCAGAATTACTTCGGTATTAAAAGATTTCGATATCGTAAGCGACACATTTTATTTGAAGAAAGGGTATGAGTCTAAAATCAAAACTTTGGGAGTAAACCCAAAAGATTCCATTTCTAATAATTGGTTTTTTAATGCACCTACAAATTATAAAGTAGAATCAATTTTATTGGTAGATAGTTCGAGTAGTACATATAGAATTAATACATCTTCAAATCACATTTTTAGAATAGGTGATACTCTCAGAATTAAAAATAGTGCTGGAATAGAGGTAGAATCTGTCATATTTGATGTAATTTCCGAGAAATCCTTTATTATCGGAGAACAGGGAATTTTATCAACAACTGATACTTATACCGTAATCCGTAATATACCAAAAGTTAATTCATCTACATTTTCAAGTACATCAGTCATTAGTGCAAATATTCAAAATGTATATAAGGATAAAAATAAACTTTTAGTCGCATCGTCTTCACTACCATATTATGATAGCCAAGATCTCGAAATTACTTCTAGGGAAATAATATTCAAAGGAACCTTTAATTCCGATGAATTTACTATTATAGATTTAGATAGTCGGTTACGTGATCATGGTTTTTATACCGGAGATGCAATTTATTACACTCCCCAGAAATCGGGAAATAAAATACTAAGTAAAGTATTTGACGAGGGAATTTATTATATCCATAGAGTAAACGAAACAACAGTCAAATTTGCCTTAAGTAGAGCAGATATTTACCTTGCTTTGTCTGATCCCATCAAATATAAATCAAAATTTGTTTCAGTTTATACAGATACTCCCATTACAGTAACTTCAAATAAAATTGAACTTTTTAATTTTAAAGATAAAACTTTAAATTCACAAAAACTCTTAAGAGAAATTTCTTTGCCTTCAAATGACGGAGGAATTTATGATACAGAACCAGGGTTTATCGGCATTTTGATTAATGGGGTTGAAATTTTAAATTATAAATCAAAGGATACGGTTTATTCTGGAAAATTAAATGAAGTGGATGTTGTTGCTCAAGGAACTGGTTATGATATTATCCATCCACCAATTTTATCCATTGTTGACCCAATCGGTTCTGGTTCATCTGCATTCTGTGCAGTAAAGGGTTCTTTGAATGAAATTAGAATTATTGATCCAGGTTTTGATTATGCCGAAACACCCGTTATTAAAATTACTGGAGGAAACGGCATAGGTGCAAATGCTTTTGCAAATATGAAACTAGTAGATCACGAATCTCAGTTCAATTCTGAAATTAATGCTGCCCAAGTATCTATTACAAATAATTCTATAGGATTTACTACATTTCATAAGTTTAGAAATGCGGAAAGAATAATCTACAAAACAAATGGACAAAAAAGTGTTGGCGGGATATCTACAGACTCTTCGTATTATGTTGCGGTCCAATCTCCAATACTTATTAAACTTCATAATACATTAGACGATGCAGTTGCTGGAATTAATACAATACAATTAACATCTTTTGGTATTGGTAATCACGCATTGACATCATTCAATAAAAAATCAGTAATCGGTTCAATTAATGTTGAAAATTCTGGATTTGGATATGAAAATAAAAAAAGAACAGTATCTAGTACCATATCCGGAATAAACACATCCATCAATCAGATTAATATTTTAAATCATGATTTTAAAACTGGAGAAATTGTAAAATATTTATCAAGTGGAAATGAAATTGGCGGATTGACCAATAACAATGAATATTATGTAAATGTGGTCGATGACAACAATTTTAAATTATCTCAAACAGGATCTGGAACACAACCCAAAGACTTTTTCTTTAGTACAAAGCAGTTTATTGACTTTACTTCCATCGGTTCCGGAATTCACACTTTTAATTATCCAGAAATTTCGGTAGAGGTCATTGGTAATGTTAGTGGTGCAGTACAATTTAAAGCAATCGTCCAACCCATATTCAGAGGCGAAATTACTTCAGTTCATCTAGAATCGGGTGGTGTTGGATATGGTGCTTCTCAAATTTTAAATTATAATAGGCAACCATCATTTAGATTGAATAGTGGATTTGGTGCCCAAGTCACACCTATTATCTCGAATGGAAGAATTGTAGAAGTTTTAATTAATACTTCAGGTAGAGATTATAACTCAGCTCCAAATTTAGAAATTATTGGTGATGGTATTGGTGCCGTTCTCACACCAATTATTGAAAATGGGAGATTAACCAAAATCAAAGTTATAGAATCTGGTATTGGATACTTACCAAATAACACCACAATATTAATTACTCCTGCAGGATCCTTAGCAGAATTTGTTGCGAAGATTCAAACTTGGAATGTAAATCTATTTCAAAAATCCTTATCATTAATCGCAGATGATGATGGTATATTAGCAGAAGGACTTAATGAAGAATACGAGTTGGAATATGCTCATCTTTATGTCCCAAGAAAACTTAGAGAAATTGTTTATGCGAATGATCAAGATGGTAATATTTTATATGGAAGAAAAGACTTAAGAAAAGGTTCAAATGGAGAGATTACTTCAATTGACCACTCCCCCATCATAGGATGGGCATACGACGGAAATCCAATTTATGGACCTTATGGTTATTCTTCTATTCAGGGTGGAGATGCTGTTCAAATGAAGTCTGGATATAGGGAAGATGAATCTCCAAAGTCAAATAGACCACCAGTATCTAGTTTTCCTTTAGGATTTTTTATTGAAGACTATACACATTTTAATGTTTCGGATCAATCGGTTCTCGATCAATACAATGGAAGATTTTGTATAACACCGGAATTTCCAAATGGAACTTATGCATATTTTGCAACAATTAGTAATTTGGATGCAGAAACTTCTGGTACTTTTTCTGGTTATAAGAAACCAGTATTTCCTTTCCTTATTGGAAATAGATTTAAATCAAGACCTAATCAATTTAATTTTACCAAATCATCTAATCAAGATACTATTGATTTAAATCAAACTAATTGGTCTAGAAACACTACTCCTTACAATTTAACTGAAGGGAAAAATTCATATTCATACTTAGAACTTCCGAATGAATTAGAACAATCAATAGATATCAAATTTGCTTCTCCAGGATCTATTGAAAAAATTGATATTATTTTTGGCGGATCTGATTATAGAATTGGGGATCAACTTGCTTTTGATGATGAAGGGACAGATGGATTCAATGCATCAGCAGAAGTTGAAAGAATTTTTGGTAAACCTGTGAATTCTATTAGTGTTGCATCAACATCAATTTTTAATGTTGAATTTTATCCCAGTGGAAACCGAGGTGACTTTTTATTATTTTCCCCAAATCCGCATAATTTGCAGAATGTAGAACTAATATCTATCGCTGGTTTTAATACAACATCTTCTTCAATTGAAGGATCTTATAGGATAGGCGTATCCACAAATACAATTGCACTTACCTCAGGAATCGGTAGTACTTCCGTAACTGGAATTGTTACTTATTTTTCAGTTGCAGGTAATTTAAATTACCCAAATATTCGAGAAAATGATATCTTGGGGATAGGTACTGAAAGAGTTAAAGTTTTAAATGTTGACCAAAGATCTTCCAGAATTAGAGTTTTAAGGGAAGTTGATGGAACTGTTGGGTTTGCATATAGTGTTACTGAAGTTTTATATGAAATTCCCAGAAAATTAACAATTAATAGTCGTATAACAACACAATATAATTATAAAGTTAACCGTGAACTATATTTCAATCCAATTGATTCTGTCGGATTGGGAACTATGGTAGGAATTGGTATTGGTTCTACAATAGTATTCTCCAATCCAGGTGCTGGACTTACTGAAATTTTCATACCAACAAGATCAATTTACATCCCAAATCACAGATTACAAACTGGGGATAAGTTAATTTACTCGTTCAATGGCGGTTCTCCAATCGGTGTATCTACAAATGGAATATCAAATTCATTGGTTCTGAATGATCAATCTATACTTTATGTTGCTAAACTAACCGATGATTTAATTGGTATTTCCACATTTATAGTTGGTCTTGGAACTGGAGGAACTTTTGTTGGATTAACAAGTGCTACTAACACTTATGGTTTACTTTATTTTACTGATTTTGGTTCCGGAGAATATCATAGTTTAAAAACAACATATGAGGTATTAGCAGGCAATATATTTAAAAATGAAGTGACTGTTTCAACTGCACAATCTCACGGTCTTTTAAATAATGAAACTGTTTTTATTACAGTAAATCCTTCAATTGCAACTACAGTAGTTTTAAAATATAATGATTTCAATAGAAAGACATTAGTAGATCCTAAAGACTTTGAGACATCTGACGTTAATACTACCAATAATACTATTTCTATTAATGACCACGGATTTAGATCTGGGCAAAAGATAGTTTATACTTCATCTTTACCCTCAAATGGTCTTCAAAATAATAAAGAATATTATATTTTTATTGTAGACGAAAATACCGTCAAATTAACTAATAGTTATTACGACTCACTTAATTCAAATCCAGAAGTTGTAAGTATTCATAGTGCATCATCAGGAACTTTAACAAAGATAAACTCACAAATAAATGCATATAAAAATTCGACATTGGTGTTTGATGTTTCGGATTCATCTTTAGGGTATGTAAGGCAATCATCTGCTTATAGTGGATTTGATTTAAAATTTTTCAAGGATGCTAATTTTACAGAACCTTATATTAATAATGAAGAAGATTCTGTATTTGAAGTTCAAAAAATAGGTTCTGTAGGAATTACAAGTGATGCTAGAGTTATTTTAACTATAAATGAAAAAACACCAGAAAATCTATACTATACCTTAGTTCCCGTATATGATAGCAATCTTCCAGAATCTAAGAGATTGATTAACATTGATACTGAAGTTGTTGGAAACAATCAAATTAATGTGCAATTTAGTAGATATAATGGAGTATATAACGTAATTTCCACTTCAGGAACTTCATTTACGTATAATATTCCATTTATTCCGGAAAATAACTCCTACAATTCATATTCTTCTAAAATTACTTACGAAACAACTTCACGATTTATTACAGGATCTATATCCAAAACAAAAATAGTAAACAAAGGTCAAAACTACTATTCTTTACCAAAAATTTCCTTAGTAAATTCATTAGAAGGAAAAAATGCAATACTTGAAGCATCTAGTACTTCTATTGGGAAAATTAAAAAGACAAGAATCAACAATATTGGATTTAATTTCCCCGCAGATTTCACATTAAAACCTAGTGTATCAATTCCACAAATACTAAAAATCGATCCTCTTTCTTCTCTAGATTCTGTTGAAGTAACTTCATTCGGTAGAGGATATACAACTGCTCCAAAACTTTTAGTATTGGATGGCAAAACTAACCAAGTTATCCCCGAAGCGGATTTGAAATTTACTTTAGGAGACAATAAAGTAGAAATACTAGAAAATACTTTTGCATTAAATCCTATAACACCTACAATTTTACCAACACAAAATTCCAATGGTGTAGGAATTTCAAATGTAGAATTTAATGATATTACGAAAGATGTGTTCGTAACTTTATCAGTTGGTTTTAGTACGGTAAGTGCATTCCCATTCGCAGTTAATGATAAAGTTTTAGTTGAAAATATTGGAATAGTAGCATCAGGAAGTGGATTTAATTCTGAGGATTATAATTATCAGTTATTCACAATTACTTCAGTAGATTCAAATATTGGTGGCATTGGATCTGTAACTTATAACCTAAGCGAATTTTTAAATGATGCAGAATTTCCAGGAGAGTTTGAACCAACTAATTCTTCTGGAAGAATTATTCCGGAAAAATATTTTCCAACCTTTAAAATTTCACTTAAAAAAAATGATTATATCATCGGAGAAACTGTTATTTCAGATTCTTCAATTGGGACAGTTGAATCTTGGGATCAAAAAATCAATCTTGTAAGTATAATATCTAAAGATAATTTTAAAGTTGGAGATTTAGTTAAAGGATCATCATCAAGAACTCAAGGTATTGCATCTTCAGTTTCTGCATTTGAGGCATTTATAAATCTCGGTTCATCTTCGAGATTTGAGAATGGATGGCAATCTTCGGCAGGATTTTTAAATGATAATATCCAAAGAATTCAAGATAGTTTTTATTACCAAAACTTCTCATATTCGCTGAAATCTAGAGTTGATTTCGATACTTGGAATGATGTGGTTAGTACATTGAACCACACATCAGGATTTAAAAAGTTTTCTGATTATCAATTAGAATCGACTGTTGGGATAGATACAACTTCTATCGGATTTGCATCAATAGAAGTTGTATCTGATCTTATTGGAGTAGTAAATCTTAATTGCGTTTATGACTTTGATTTAGTAAGAGAGAATGCGCTACAAATTGGAAATAAAATACTTTCCGATGAAATTATTTTTTCCAATAAAATTTTAACTGATTATTCAGAATCTATAGGAAATAGAGTTCTTTCTATTGATGATATAAGTTCAGAGTTTAACAGCAATCCAAGACCAACAAGATACGCAGAAGTTCATAGATTTAATCTTACGGATGTCAGATCCCAAAAATATATCACATATGTAACCGACAAAAGATTTTTTAATGAAAGACAACTTTTAGTTATTACCACATTAATAGATGATTTAGGAAATACTTATCTTAATCAATATGCAAGAGTTGAAAGTACTTATGATATGGGGTCATTTGATCTTTCGATTGATGGTTCAGAGGGAATTCTTCGTTTTTATCCAATTAAGTTTGCTATTAATGATTTTTATATCACGTCATTATCTTATAATATTAATGACGTTCTTTCTTCTATAGGAAACACCTCTTTTGGTGAAGTTGTTAATATCCAATCCAGTAGCGTTTCCGTTTCCTCCGGATCAACTACTATTGTTGGTATTGCAACAACTTATAGGGCAGCAAAAGTTTTAGTTTCTATTGCTGCTGAAAATGGAAAATATGAATTTGATGAACTAACATTAATTCACGATGGGATAAATGTAGAACTATTGGAATATGGGCAACTAACAAATCACTCCACAGATTCTTTCTCATATTCTGGGTTGGGAACTTATTATTCATATATTTCTGACGCTCAATTGAATGTTGATTTCATATCAAATGTTGGAATTGCAGTGACTATCAATACAATCAGTGTGTTGTTTGGAAGTACGTTATCTGTTGGTATTGGTACTTATGAAATGAAACACGCATTGTTACAAGGTAGATCTGTTTCTATTGCATCAACATCTGCCCCGATTCCAATAGAAATTTGCGAATATCCTGATCTTTATGATGGGGCATATTTAGTAATCCAAGTTTCCGATAATACAAATAATATACATCAAATTTCTGAAGTTGCTGCTGTCGATAATGACAATGGTGTTTACATTACTGAATATGGAATTTTAAATACTTTATCTGGATTGGGCACTGTTGGGGCATATAAGTCATCTTCAGCAGTAATTATTACATTTACACCACTTCCGGACATTGATGTAAATGTAAAAATTTATCTCAATGCTTTAAGAAATCAAGATGATGAGAAGGATATAATTAGTTTTATAAACTCTGAAATTCAAACAGATCACGCATCATACGAAGGAACTGAAACTGATATTAAGAGATCTTTTAATCTGACTCATAAAAATGCTCCTATTTTCGAAAGATATTTTATTGGCGAAAATTCTTCGATAGTTAGTATTGCATCAAGTTCTATTACAATCCCAAATCACTTCTTTGTAAGCGGGGAATTAGTTAGATATGATAATGGTGCTGAAGGATCGGAGCAATCTATCGGAATTGCTACAACTAGTTTTGCTGGGATTGGATTAACCGATAAACTACCGAATGAAGTGTTTATCGTCAAGGTTGATGTGAACACAATTAAACTAGCAAGAACTGCTCAGGATGCTCTAAAAATAACACCAAAAACTTTATCAATTACTAGCGTTGGTATTGGTTCTGCCCACAGATTTACATCTACAAATCAAAATTCGAAAGTAGTTGTTGCTATTGATAATATAATTCAATCTCCAATTATTTCGACAGAAATCACATCCACCTTAGCAACTAACGTTGCCACCACAGATAATATAATCTATTTTACTGGAATTACCTCATTTTTTGGTGGTGATCTAATAAGAATTGGGGAAGAAATTATGAAAATTGAGAGTATTGGTATTGGAAGTACTAATGCAATCCAAGTTCGTAGACCTTGGATGGGATCTTCTCTTGTAGGGCACTCTACCGGATCTTTAATCAAAAAGATAAATGGTAATTACAATATTATAGATAATGTGATTAATTTTGTTACTGCACCTTATGGAAATATACCATTGAGTAGCACTACAAATATGCCAGATGAAAGGGATTGGGAAGGACTATCCTCCAGGTCTACATTCCAAGGAAGAACCTTTACGAGATCTGGAACTCCAAATTCTTCCGAAGAAACTTATTCTAAAAATTATATTTTTGACGACATTTCGTCAGAGTTTGATGGATTTATGAAAGATTTTAGATTATCTTCAAATGGTTCGGATGTTTTAGGAATAGAAGATGAAAATGCAATAATTCTAGTCAACGAAATATTTCAAGGTCCAGGATTAACTAATGACTACAATCTCTCAGAATATTTGGGAATCACATCAATTACTTTTACTGGAACTGCAGAATCTGTTTCTTATGATGTAAATACTGCAAGTATTCCTCGCGGTGGGATTATTGTTTCTGTTGGTTCAACTGAGGGATTTGGATACCAACCTTTAGTTTCTGCTGGAGGAACTGCAGTTGTTTCAGTTGCAGGAACTATTTCTTTTATTAGTGTTGGGAACAGTGGTTCTGGATATAGAGAAGTAGTACAGGTTGTAAATGTTGGTGTTACATCATTATCTATAGAAACTCCGAATATTGAATTTATTGGAACTGCTGTTGTAAGTGGAGGACACGTTGTAAGTATTGATATATCAAATCCTGGATCTGGATACACTTCTACAAATCCACCCTATGTAATATTTGATGACCCACTATCGTATACAAACATCCCATTGGTTTATAGTTCTTCATCTTCTGGAGTTGGTACTGGAGCAAAGATTAATATAGTTGTTGGTCAGGGATCTAGCGTTATTGATTTTGAAATTGTTAATACTGGATATGGGTACGGTGAAGATCAAATTTTAACAGTTCCGGTTGGGGGAGTAATTGGAATTCCCACCACAGGATCTTCATTCAGAGAATTCCAAATTTCAATTCAAAAAACAACTTCCGATAAGTTTGCTGGGTGGTCAATTGGAGAACTTCAAGTTCTCGATAAATTAAATGATAAGTTCAACGGAAAGATATCTAGATTCCCACTTACCGTTGCAGGTAATTTAATTTCAATTCGCTCCTCAAAAGGTTCGGGCATTAACGTTCAGGATACTTTATTAGTATTCATCAATGATATTCTACAGGTTCCTGGAGAAAGTTACCTCTTTAACGGGGGCAGTTCAATTAAATTTACAGAACCACCTAAAATTGGAGATACTTCTAAGATTTTATTCTACAGAGGAACTAAAAACGTTGATGTTATTGATGTGAACATATTAGAAACTGTAAAGGTTGGAGATAATTTAACAATTGGATACGATTCTTCTACTGGCCAATCTCCAACACTACAAGAAGAAGCACGTACAGTGACGAGTATTAATTCTACTGATAATGTGAATACCAATCCGTATTTTGGACCAGGAAATACTGATGATGAAAATCTAGAAAGATCGGTAACTTGGTGTAGACAAACTGAGGATAGAATTATTAACGAACAAGAAATTGCGAAAGATAGAATTTTGTATAATTCGGTAATCAATCCAACTGCATATCTAATTCAACCGGTTGGTGTTGGGTCTACTATTGTTTATGTCGATAGTATTAGACCATTCTTTAATCAAATTAATGAAAATAATATTTCACTATCATTCCAAAATTCAATAACATTTATCTCACAAGAATCTAAAGTTGGCGCAGCTGCGTCAGCAATAGTGTCCGTTGCGGGTACTATTGCATCTATTCAAATTGTCGATGGTGGAGAGGGTTATCTCTCGCCACCAGTAGTTACAATTCAAAATTCAGTTGGAATCGGAACTACAATTCCAATAAATGCAATCGCAATATCATCCATAACTTCAGGAAATGTGTCATCAATTGATATTATTAACCCCGGAGTTGGGTATACATTCACAAATTCCCCTATCATATTAATTGAACCCCCAGCTTTAACAAAAGAGGTTAACTCTGTAGAGTCTTACGAAGGTGATTTTGGAACTATTGTAGGAATTTCTACAGGATCTATTGGCGTTGCATCAACAGTAATAGTATTTGATTTTTATATTCCAAAAAATTCTTTCTTAAGAGACGCTTCTGTAACAGGAGTCACTACAATTAGTGGAATACAAACCGGTTATTATTTTGTAGTATATAACTCAAATATCGGAGAAGCAACAACTTCATTAGATTTTAATGGTATTGTTGGAATAGGTACAACCTTTATAGATAATGTTTATCAAGCATCTTCAGTATCAATAGCGCAAACTACAGTTATTGGTATTGGGATTACGTATGTAACCAGAGTATCTACAAGTGTGCAAAATCACGATTCATTAATTGGAATTAATTCCAATAATTTCTTTGGAGAATATAGTTGGGGCAGGATACTGTTAAGTAGTAGAACAAAAAATAAAGAGTTTAATTCCTATACATTAAATGGATTTGCTGGGATAACTACTAGCACAATTTTAAAAAGAACTAATCCACTAAAGTTCTCAACATATATCACATAAATAGATAAAAAACTCACAAAATGGCAGCAATTATAACTGATCAGATTAGAATACTAAATGCAAAAAACTTTGTTGCTGGATTAAGTACCACTACCAATTCTTATTATTCTTTTGTAGGATTATCAAATTCAACTGATATTCAACCTGACTGGGATAGAAATCCACCAGCCCCAAAAGATAGTTTTGATGAAGAAAATGGTTATTGGGATACGATGATTGCATTGAAAAAAATAAATGCAAGTGACGTTAGGCAAGTTGTACAAAAAAGAGTTTGGTCATCAGGTACATCTTATGATATGTATCGTCACGATTATAGTAGATCAAAAACTGCTATAGTTTCTGGTGCAACTAATTTATATTCAGCATCTTATTATGTTTTAAATAGTGATTATAGAGTTTATATTTGTTTATACAATGGAATAGATGCAGATAATTTGAGAGGGAGGCCATCACTAGATGAACCTAGATTTACGGATTTAGAACCAAGATCTGCCGGATCTAGTGGAGATGGATATATCTGGAAGTATCTTTACACTATTAAACCGGTTGACATTATTAAGTTTGAATCAACCGAATTTATGCCGGTTCCTGCTAACTGGGAAACAAGTGATGATAATGCAGAGGTAAAAAATAATGCCGTTGACGGTTCTATTAAAATTGTTACTATCACTAATAGAGGTGTTGGTGTAGGGACTGCAAATAGAACTTATACAAGAGTTCCTATTCGTGGTGATGGTACTGGTGCAGAATGCACTATTGTGATAAATAATGATCAAAAAGTAGAATCAATTATAGTATCAAATCAAGGTTCCGGATATACGTTCGGAAATGTAGATTTAGTTGCAGGAAATGTACCTACGGGAACTACTAGACCAACTTTTGATGTAATTATTCCACCACAAGGAGGGCACGGAGCAGATATTTACCGGGAACTTGGGGCATATAATGTTCTAATGTACTCCAGAATAGAAAATGATAACCAAAATCCAGATTTTATTACCGGAAACCAAATCGCGAGAATTGGAATTGTAGAAAATCCAGAATCTTTTGGTTCAAATCAAATTTTAACTTTAGATAAGGCAAGTGCTGTTTACGCACTTAAGTTGACGGGAATTGGAGTTGAAACTGCAATATATACTGCAGATTCATTCATCACACAGACAGTTGCGACTGCAACAACTGCAGTAGGTAAAGTCATCAGTTATGATCAAATTACTGGAGTCTTAAAGTACTGGCAGGATAGGTCAATGGCAGGATTTACTACTGCCGGTACCGCGGTAACTAATCCACCTTTCGGATTTGATCGAGTTGAATTTTCAAGTTCCCCTACCACTGAAGGAAGTCTTGTAATTACTGGTGGGTCACTTCCATTAACAATTGATACTACTTTTACGGGTATATCTACCGTGATAAATAATAGGACGTATTACCTTGGACAATCTTTTTCAAGTGGTCTTGCAAATCCTGAAGTAAAAAAATACTCTGGAAATATTATTTACGTAGATAATAGACCATCAATTACAAGATCTCCGAATCAAAAAGAAGATATTAAAGTCATTTTGCAGTTTTAAAAAATTATGTCTCAACAAACCAATCTCAATGTATCACCATATTTTGATGATTTTGACGCAAATAATGACTATCATAAAGTTCTTTTTAAACCAGGAGTTCCTGTTCAAGCAAGAGAACTAACAACTCTTCAGTCAATTCTCCAAAACCAAATTGAAAAGTTTGGGCAACACTTTTTTAAAGAAGGCGCAAAAGTAATACCAGGAAATACTTCATACACTCAATTATATTATTGTGTTCAACTTCAAAATACTTTTCTTGGAGTCTCTGTTTCTGCATACGCAGATCAACTTGTCGGAAGTAAAATTACAGGACAAACTTCTGGCGTAACCGCTACTGTAGATAAAGTTCTTCTTCCACAAGACTCGGAAAGAGGAAATTTAACTCTTTATATAAATTATTTAAGTTCAAGTGTTCAAAATAATTCAACTCAACAATTTTTTGATGGAGAATCATTGATTTCAAATATTACAATTACTTCAGGTCTTTTAGGAAATACTTCTATTGTTGCTGGACAACCATTCGCTGTTACTACATCAAATAATTCTTCAACAGTTGGATCGGCATTTTCAATTTCTGATGGAATTTATTTTATTCGTGGACAATTCGTAAATGTAAACTCGGAAACTTTAGTCTTAAATCAATATAATAATACACCAAGTTATAGAGTTGGTTTATTTGTAAATGAGGAGGTTATTAATTCTGATATTGATGAGTCTTTGAGTGATAATTCTCAGGGGTTTAATAATTATGCGGCACCAGGTGCTGATAGGTTAAAAATTTCCGTATCATTATTTAAAAAAAGTTTGTCAGATTTTGATGATAATAATTTTGTCGAATTGGCAACAATAAATGACGGAGTATTAAGGTCAAAAGTTATCACAACCGAATATAATTTAATTGCTGACGAATTAGCAAGAAGAACATATAGCGAATCTGGCGATTATATTGTTAAACCCTTTGATGTTTCAATAAAAGAATCTTTGAATAATAATTTAGGAAATCAGGGAATTTTTAATTTAAATCAATTTACTTATGGGGGAGAAACTCCATCCGACGATCTGGTTATATATCAAGTATCTTCAGGTAAAGCAGTTATTCGTGGATATGACGTAGAAACTATAAGTACAACATTCTTGGATGTACAAAAACCAAGAACAATTAAAAAATTAGAAAATCAATCAATCAACTATAATACGGGTCCAACATTATCTTTAAATAATGTTTACGGAACTCCTGTTATTGGAATTGGAAATACTTATATTTTAAGTTTGAGAGATGAAAGAGTTGGCACCTCCAAAGTTACTGCACCAGGGAAAGAAATTGGAGTTGCTAGAGTTTATGACTTTAGATTAGAATTTGGTTCTTATAGTTTTACAAATCAAAATATAAATGAATGGGGCATTTCATTATATGATGTTCAAACTACTACCGAGATAACTTTAAATGAACCTATCACATTATCAGTACCAACCTTTGTTGAGGGAGTAAATAGTGGTGCAAGTGGGTTTATTAAGGATGCAGTTTCTAATAACACTCTCATTACTTTATATGATATCAAAGGTAGTTTTTTAAAAAACGAATCATTTATTTTTGATGGAATTGAATCCGGACATGTTGCTGTAGCAGTAACTTCATATAGTATTTCTGATGTCAAATCAGTTTATGGTTTAGTCGGATCTTCATCAACATTTTCCGCAGATTCGGTACAATCTATAAAATCTAACATTGGGATCGCACGTATTTCACCAGAATCTTTAGGCATTAGTACTATTACAAGTACTAATGTTCTATTTCCGGGAAATCTTGTTAAAAGAGATAATTTAATTTCTTACAGTGATACTTCTCTGGCAGATCCAGTTATTGCAAAAGTTGTAAGTGTAGGGTCTACCGAAATTACAATTGCCGGAGTTACTACTGTTACTGGCATTGCTCAAGGAAAACTACCAACTGCAACATTGGAGGTTACTGATCTTAAAATATTAACGACAAATTTAGAATCATCAACGGACAACACACTATATACATCATTCCCAAAAAGTAATATTTCTAATGTAGATTTAAATAATGCAAATATCACCATTAGAAAGTCATTCACTGTCAATATCATATCAAACCAACTATCCGACACAGTGAGTGCCGGAACAAATGAAACATTTTTACCCTTTGATGAGGAAAGATATTCTTTAATTAGATCTGATGGTTCTACCGAATTATTAACTTCAGATAAATTTTCCTTTATTAATGGTGGCGCTCAACTCCAAATTTTTAACCTAGGATCCAATAATGCTGGTGCAACCTTAATTACAACTCTTAGAAAAATTAAACCAAAAGCAAAAGCAAAAAGAAAAAATAGGGTTAATAGTATTATAATTGATAAGTCAAAATATGTGGGATCTGGTATTGGAGGAACCACCTTGAATGATGGTCTTGAATTTGGAAATTATGCTTATGGAACAAGAGTTCAAGATAAAAATATATCTCTAAACGTTCCTGATATTATTGAGATACATGGAATTTTTGAGTCGGCAGATACTGCTTCCCCTTCTGCGCCGAAAATGGTTCTTTCGTCTATCAATGGTCCAACTAACACAACATCAGACTTAATTATTGGTGAACAAATTGTAAGTCAAAATGGCGATACTATTGGTATAGTTGCCGAAAAATTAACTTCATCCCAAATATTATTTGTTTATAAAAATCAAAATAATTTTAAAGAAGGGGAGACGGTAACATTTAGAGAATCCAATATTCAAGCAGTTATTGTAACATTAGATTCACCAAGTTTCAATATATCATTTAACTATACATTTTCTATTGGACAAAAAGGAACTTTTTATGATTATGGATTTATTACTAGAAAATTAAATTCAGAAGAACCAAACAAAAAAATAAAAATCTATTTTTCTAGTGGATTTTATGATTCTTCAGATGATGGGGATATTACAACAGTAGAGTCATACAATACTTATGATTATACTAATGAAATAAGAACTATTAATGGAGTTAGAAATACTGATATTATTGATATTAGACCAAGAGTTTCTCTATATACAGTTACTGAAAATTCAAGATCGCCATTTGAATTTTTTGGAAGATTATTCAATGCTTCGGGAAATTCGGCAACAAATATTTTGGCATCGGATGAGGAAATTTTAAGTAACTTTTCATTCTACTTGGGTAGAATTGATAGCGTTTATCTTGCGAAAGATGGTAAATTTCAAGTCAAATATGGAACACCATCAGAAAAACCAGAAAAACCATCTTCTTCTGATGATTCTTTAGAGTTATTCTCTATAGAATTGCCTCCATATCTTTATTCAGTATCAGATGCTTCCATTCAATTTTTGGAGCATAAAGGATATAAAATGTCCGACATTAGGAATCTTGAAAGTAGAATTAAAAATTTAGAGTATTATACTGCATTGTCTCTTTTAGAAACAAACACAGCAAATCTTTTTATTTCAGATTCAAATGGATTGAATAGATTTAAATCTGGATTTTTTGTCGATAACTTTACAACTACTTTATCTCAAGAAAATGATGCCGAAATAAAGAATAGTATTGATCCTAAAAATAAAGAGTTAAGACCAAAACATTATACTAATTCGATTGATTTGATTTTTGGTCCAGTAGAAAATACGGATCCAACTGATGATTTAGCATTCTCATCAATTGAGGGTATCAATGTTAGAAAATCTGGAGACATTGTTACGTTAGATTATGCTGAATTAGAATGGTTAAAACAACCTTTTGCAACAAGAACAGAAAGTGTTACGCCCTTTTTAGTTAACTTTTGGAAAGGAACTCTCGAAATTACTCCGCCTTCTGATACCTGGGTAGATACTGTTCGTTTAGAATCTAAAGTTATTACGCAAGAAGGAAATTATGCACAAACTTTATCAACTTTAAATGTAGATCCTCAAACTGGATTTGGTCCAACAGTATGGAATTCTTGGGTTGATGTTTGGACTGGACAGGAAAGAGTAGAATCTACGAAAAATAGAACGGAAACTACACACGGAACAGGTGTAACGCACAACCCTTTAAGTGCCGGCGTGGCAATGGGTTCACGAGACATCTATGGTCGCTTCGGAACTTATCCAACAACTACCACAAGTGTTATTCAGGATAATTTGTTAGAGGTTATAGACACTGGAGTATCAAATAGAAGTGGACTGAGAACTATAGTAAGTGAGCAATTTGATAAAACATCATTTGGTGATAGAGTTGTAAATAGAGATCTTGTTGCATTTATGAGATCTAGAAATCTTCAGTTCATATTGAAGCAAGTAAAACCATTAACACAATTATATGCATTTTTTGATGGGGTAGACGTAACAAAATATTGCGTTCCAAAATTACTTGAAATTAATATGATTTCTGGCGTATTTCAGGTCGGAGAAACTGTAATTGGTAGGATACGAGCAACTGGATTGGGTTCAGATTTATCTAATGAATCTCCCAAAATTACTTTTAGAGTGTCGCAATCAAATCATAAAGAAGGACCATATAATGTTCCTAATAAAGTATTTTCAAAAAATCCTTACACAAACCAAGTATTACCTGCAACATATTCTTCAACATCATCAATATTGAATATTGATACTTTTTCGCTTTCAAATGAACCCCAAGGATTATTTAATGGGTGGATAGGAAGTGGAATGGTTTTAACTGGAAGTATTAGTGGTGCTCAAGCTTCTATTACAAATATTAGATTAGTATCAGATTTATCAGCAACTTTAATTGGGAGTTTGTTTATACCGAATCCAAATAGTAATATACATCCGAGATTTGAGTCTGGAACTAAGTCATTAACTTTTACTAATAATACATTTAATGATCAAAATTTTGCTACAACTATTGCCGAAGAAAACTTTTCTTCTAGCGGCACTTTACAGACAGTTCAGGAAAATATCATTTCTATTAGAAATGCGAGAATTGAAAGTAGAGTTCTGACTGAAGCAAAACAAATTTCAAGATCCACAGGGACTAAAGTGGTTAGTAGCACTGTTCTATCTTCTTCAAGCGTTACTAACTACCCACCACCTCCTCCGCCTTCAGCACCTTCAGCACCTTCACCAGCACCCAGTAGTTCTCCAGTTTATATTACAGGAGACTTAATTCGTAATACTTATGGAGGAAACGCTGCTGCAGCAGTTGCAGCTGCTCAAGCTACTGGAAGACCTATCGTAGTTGGACAAGGTGCAGTTAGTACTTGGGGGGTCAATCCTAATATAGGTAAAGTTGTTGCTCCTGCAACAAAGCCTCAAACGAGTATATATCAAAATCCTTTTTCTCCTGGATGTTATAACGATCCATTAGCACAATCATTCATAATTGATGAGAGCACTGGAATTTTTCTCACAAGATGCGATGTTTTCTTTAGAACTAAAGATGATACTGATGTTCCAGTCACAATTCAAATAAGAACCATACAGAATGGATTACCTTCAGAGTTTGTACTTCCGTTTTCTGAAATTGTATTAGATCCCGATGAGGTTCAAATTTCTAATGATTCAACTATTGCAACACCAGTAGTATTTAAATCTCCAATTTACCTTGAAGGTGGAAAGGAATATTGCGTTTGCTTACTTTCAAATTCAACAAAGTACAGTGTTTACATTTCAAGAGTTGGTGAAAATGATTTAATAACACAAACCTTTATTTCTAACCAACCCTACCTTGGATCACTATTTAAATCACAAAATGCTTCAACTTGGGAACCAAGTCAGTGGGAGGATCTTAAGTTTACGCTTTATCGTGCAGATTTTATTGAATCTGGAACTGTAGAAGTTTATAATCCCCAACTTACTGAAGGTAATAATCAAATTGCTAAATTAATACCAAATTCTCTTAACTTTAATTCTAAAAAAGTTAGAATAAGTTTAGCATCCACAATTAATGATTCAAACTTTGTTATCGGAAATACTATTTTACAAAGTGGAACAAACGCATCAGGAAACTATGTGGGAAATGCAGGAATTGCAACGGGTTCATTAAATATTATTAATGCTGGTATTGGATATACTCCATCTTCTGGTATTGCAACTTTCACTGGAATTAGTTTACAAACAATTACTGGTAAGGGTAGAGATGCAACTGCTACGATTACCATAAACAATGGAGTCGCAATTGGAGCAACTATTACTTCTGGGGGAAGTGGATACCAAATTGGAGACGTTCTTGGAATTTCTAATATTGGAGCATTTAATGTCGGAATAAATGCAAGATTCTCACTTCCAAACATTTCCAATCTTAATCAAATTATAGTAGATAATATTCAAGGAGACTTTGTTGTTGGTGAATCCAAAACAATTCAGTTTGTGAATAGTTTAGGTATTACAACATCTCTAAATGGAACTGGTGTATTTGTTAATGAAATAATTACAGAAACTGACGGAAGACATATTAAGATAGATCATAAAAATCACGGAATGTATTTTCAAGATAACTTAGTTACAATTTCTAATGTAGAATCAGATATCAAACCAACTAAATTGAGCATTCAACTTGCGGCAGATTCTACAGGATCAATATCAGTTGATGATTCTAGTGCTTTCGGTATGTTTGAAAATGTTGGAGTTGGAGAAACAAACTCTGGATATTTACTTATTGGTGACGAGGTTATTGAATATACTTCAATATCGGGAGGAGTTATTGGTGGAAATATTATTAGAGGACCCAATTCCACATCTCATCCAATCGGATCTCCTGTCTACAAATATGAATTGAATGGCGTTTCACTAAAAAGAATTAATAAAACTCACGATTTAAATGATGTAACTATTACAGATCCTATTACTTTTGATTCCTATCACATTAAACTTGATATGACTAGTGATGGTGTTGATAGAAGTGTTGGAACTAGTTTCCCAACTCTTTACGCAAATCAAACAAAATCAACTGGTGGATATAACACTAGAGCATCACAAAATATGCCCTTTGAAATTATTACGCCTCTTATTCAAAATCTTACTGTGCAAGGTACTTCATTAAGTGCTGAAGTGAGGACTATTACTGGTTCTAGTATCAGTGGAAATGAAATACCATTTACTGATGTTGGTTTTGAGCCTATTACGATTAATTCTCCAAATTATCTAGATAGCACAAGAATTATTGCATCAAAAGTAAACGAAGATAATAAATTGACCGATTTACCTGGCAATAAGTCAATGAATATGAGATTAACTTTAGGCACAACCGATACAAGACTCTCTCCGGTTTTAGATACTCAAAGAATAAGCACCATATTAACTTCAAATAGAATCAATAGCGTGATTGAAAATTATGCTACTGATGCAAGAGTCGATACAATTAATGGAGACCCATCAGCATTTCAATATATTTCAAAGGAAATTACTTTAGAAAATCCTGCTTCTTCAATCAAGATTATTCTTGACGCACATATTAATCTGTATTCGGATATTCGAGCATTATATGCGATTAGTGAAAATCAAAACTTCGATCCTATCTTTACCCCATTTCCTGGATATGCGAATCTCAATTCAAGAGGAGAGATTATAAACTTTGAGGATAATAGTGGTTTATCTGATAAATTTATATCACAATCAAACTCTATTGGATTTACTTCTCCTGAACTTGAATACAGAGAATATGGGTTTACTTCAGATCAACTGCCACCATTTAGATCTTATAGAATTAAACTTATTATGACATCTACTAACCAAGTTTATGTTCCTAGAGTAAGAAACTTACGAGTAATTACACTAGCTTGATATGGATTATATTAAAGTGAAAGGGTATGATCATCTGATTCGAGATCCTAAAACAAATTCTATTATTAATACTAATATGTCAGAATACGCTGAATATCTTTCTAGAAGAGATTCTAAACTAAAAGAAAATGAAAGGGTAAATAATCTCGAATCTGATATCACAAATATGAAAGAAGACTTAAATGAAATTAAATTTTTACTTAGGAGATTGATTGATGAATCCTGATACTATAGAACTTTCAAACTTGACAAAAAATTTTGAGTATGTAAAATTCAGTAATCAAATTGATAATATTGATAATATTGATGATATTAGAACTCTCGCAAAGTGCTATTTTAAACTTTATTTAAAACAACAAGAATTAGTTTCTGAGTGGGTAATACCACAATCATAAATATTATTATTGGAGGATAGCACAAATGGCACAACCATCTTCTAGGCAAGAACTTATAGAATATTGTAAAAGAAAATTGGGTGCTCCAGTATTAGAGATTAATGTTGCTGATGAGCAAATCGAAGATTTAGTAGATGATGCTGTCCAGTTTTTCCAAGAAAGACATTTTGATGGCGTATATCCTACATTTTATAAGTACAAAATTACACAAAATGATATTGAACGTGGTAGAGCAGGATATAGTGGAGGATCCGTAGGTATAGCGTCCACATCAGTAACTACAAACATAGTCGGTACTGCTACCACATTTACTTATTTTGAAAATAGCAATTATTTACAAGTTCCCCCAAATGTAATTGGAATCAATAAAATTTTTATGTTTGATGGTGCAAATACCATCACTAGCAGTATGTTTAGTGTTAAGTATCAATTATTTCTAAATGATATCTACTATTGGGGAACAACAGAACTTCTTAGTTATGCAATGGTTAAAACATACCTGGAAGATTTGGATTTTCTTTTAAATACACAAAAACAAATACGTTTCAATAAAAGACAAGATAGACTATATCTTGATGTCGATTGGTCATCTTTAAGAAATGGTCAATACGTCATCATAGATTGTTATTCAACTTTAGATCCGAATGATTATTCGAGAGTTTGGAATGATTCCTTTATTAAACCATACTTAACTTCATTGATTAAAAGGCAATGGGGCCAAAATATGATGAAATTTACTGGAGTTAAACTTCCTGGTGGTGTTGAGTTAAATGGAAGACAAATGTACGATGATGCTCAAAGAGAAATTGATGTTTTAATGGAAAAAATGTCCAATACTTATGAACTTCCTCCCTATGATATGATTGGTTGAAAATATGTTAAATCCATTTTTTCTTCAGGGGTCTAAAGCAGAACAAGGATTAATCCAAGATTTAATCAATGAGCAATTAAGAATGTACGGTGTAGAAGTTTATTATCTACCTCGCCAATACATTACGGAAAAAACAGTCATAAAAGAAGTTATAGAATCAGAATTCAATAATGCTTATCCTATAGAAGCATATGTCGATACTGTTGAAGGATATGGAAATAATCCAACCATTTTATCAAAATTTGGAATTCAAGCATTAAATGAAATTACTCTAGTAATTTCGAGAGAAAGATTTAAAAATTATATTTCACCATTGATTAAAAATCAATCTGACATCAAATTATCATCTAGACCTAAAGAGGGGGATTTAATTTATTTTCCTCTCGGAGATCGTTTATTCGAAATTAAGTACGTTGAGCACGAAAAACCTTTTTATCAACTTCAAGGATTATATACATATGAGTTAAGATGTGAACTCTTTAGATACGAGGATGAACTTATCGATACCGGAATTGGCGAAATTGATGATAATATTAGTGGAGAAGACTCATCAAAACCAGATCAAATTGCGGTAGGCAATCTAACGAATCTTACTATGATTGGAGTAGGTATTACTGCAACTGCATCTGCTTCAATTGTAAATGGCGGTATAAGATTTATTACTGTTACAAATAGAGGTGGGGGGTACACTAATGTTCCGACAGTTGGCATTTCTTCTGCTCCTGTGGGCGGAGGAACTGCAAGTGCTATTGCAGATATGATTGGTGGTATTGTCGTATGTAATGACAATACAAATCCGAAGGCTCAATCAGTTCAAAGTGTTTCATTAACAAATGCTGGGTTTGGGTATACAATAACACCTGGAGTAAGATTTATTGGTGGGGGCGGAAATGGCGCAACTGCTACTGCAACGTTAGGAGACGGTATAGTCGGTATTATTACACTAACAAATGTAGGTTCAGGATATGTAAATGCTCCTACTATTATTTTTACTGGAATATCCACCATTTCTGCTGCCGCAACTGCAAAAGTCTCAACTGCAGGAACAATTACTTCAATTCGTATTACGAATGCGGGTCTTGGTTATACACTACCACCAGGAATTATAATTGGAAATCCATCTTTAAATTCGACTGGTAATTTTATATTCAATGAACTCGTAACCGGAACTCAAAGTGGTGTAACTGCAAGAGTTAAATCTTGGAGTTCTATTACAAATGTCCTTCAAGTATCTAAAGTTACGGGCGAGTTCATTACTGGAGAAAATATAGTTGGAAGTTCGTCAAGTGCATCTCACTATTTGAGATCAATTAATGTTTATGCAGTAAAGGATGGTTATGCTGCAAATGAAGAAATTGAAGATGAAGCAGATACAATCATAGATTTTAGTGAAAATAATCCTTTTGGTATGCCATAACTTATAGATAGATAAATATTTATTATTAATCGATTAAATAATAGTATTATAAATTAAATCATATGTTTGAATACTTCTATCACGAAATTTTACGAAATACTATAGTTTCGTTTGGTTCTTTGTTTAATACTATTACTATTAAACACAAAAATAACTCTAATGACGTGGTAAGCGTGATTAAAGTTCCTTTTTCATATGGACCAACTCAAAAATTTCTTGCAAGACTTAATCAATCACCAGATTTAAACAAACCAATTCAAATTACATTACCGAGAATGTCATTTGAATTTACTGGTTTAACATATGATTCAACAAGAAAATCCACCACAACTCAAACTTTTACTACAAAGTCAATAACTGACGGAAGGGAAACAAAAAAAGTTTATTTGCCGGTTCCGTATAATTTGCAATTTGAGGTCAGCATTATGTCAAAATTAAATGACGATGCTCTTCAAATTATAGAACAAATTTTACCATACTTCCAACCAGCATATACAATGACTGTTGAATTAATAGATGAAATTAATGAAAAAAGAGATGTTCCTGTAATTCTAGAGAACATCACAATGCAAGATGATTATGAGGGTGATTTCACAACCAGAAGAGTTTTAATTTATACATTAAGATTTACCGTAAAAACTTACTTGTTCGGCCCGACATCTTCCGCATCAAAAGATATCATCAAAAAAACTACTATCAGTTATATTACTGGAGATACTACAAATACTCCAACTAGGGAGGTGGTTTATTCTGCAGAACCAAGAGCAATTAAAAATTATACAGGAATTGTCGTAACAAATATAACAAATGATATTAGTACCGAGGATACACTAATTACGGTAAATGATACAACTTCAATTTTACCAAATACATATCTTGATATTGAAGGGGAAGAGATACTTGTAAAACTTATATCGGGAAATGTACTTACTGTCGAAAGAGGAAAAGATGGGACATCAATTACTTCACACCTAGCAGGGGCGGCAATCAAGTCAATCACAAGTACCGATAATCGACTTATAGAAACTGGAGATGATTTCGGATTTAGTGGTTCTACATTTTGATAGAGTATAAAAAATGGTAAAAAAATTTGACAAATTAAACGAAACATTCAATGTAGATGCGGAAATAGTTCCGGTCGAGGAAGAAAAAGTTGCTGAAAAAATACAAAAATATACTTCAGATGCTGATGATATTAAAAAAGATTATGATTATGCAAGAGGCAATTTATATTCTTTAGTGGAGAAGGGACAAGAAGCAATTAACGGAATGTTAGAATTGGCACAAGAAAGTGAAATGCCTAGGGCATATGAGGTTCTTGGGCAGTTAATTAAAACTACCACTGAAACGACAGAAAAACTTATGGCACTACATAAAATAAAAAAAGATATAGAAGAGGACATTCCAAAAGGACCAACAACAGTTAATAATGCTCTTTTTGTCGGTTCTACTACAGAATTGGCAAAACTTTTAAAGCAACAATCTCAAAATCAATTAGAACAATAAATAAATCAAGGGTTCGTTTAACTAATGAATAAATTTAAATCTCATAAGACGGTTGAACAAATTGCAAGGAAGCATCGAATGGATGTTTCTTTCATACAAAAGCAACTTGATATGGGAGAACCTATTGAACATGAGCATACAAAAGATCACAATTTAGCAATGGATATTGCTCTTCAACATCTTGATGAAATTCCAGATTATTATACACGTTTGAAAAAGATGGAAGCAGACGCTAAAAGACATCATAAAAAATTTAAAGATGTGAAAGAGCACTGTGGATGTGAAGAAGACGCTACTAAAGAACTGGAGATTGGTCTTAAGAAATTAAGTGATATTTCTTATCAATCAATTGATAATCTAATGCGCAATATTATGGAAAAAAATGATATGACTGCTGAACAACTTCATAATTCTTTTGTAAGGAAGCATGATAAAACACCAGATGAATGGATTAAAAATTTAAAAGAAGAAACCAAATCCGGAGATGAAGGTCTTCGCGATTGGTTCAAAAAATCTAGCGGAACAGATCCCAAAACTGGAAAAAATGTAAAGGGATGGCGCCAACTTGGAGGTCCATTTGCTGGTGCTCCTTGCGCACGGCAACCGGGACAAACTTCAACCCCAAAATGTGGAAGTTCTAAAATGGCATCAAATCTTTCTCCAGAAGAAGAGGATGAAGCATTTGAAAGAAAGAATAGAAAAGATCCAAATCAACCACAAAAAAATAACTCAGCAAAACCAACCAATGTAAGAACCGAAGAGATGGAATTACAAGAAAAGAAAAAGTCTGGAAAAAAAGATGCTTGCTATCATAAAGTAAAGTCTCGTTATGATGTTTGGCCTAGTGCATATGCATCAGGAGCACTTGTTAAATGTCGTAAAGTTGGTGCAGATAAATGGGGAACTAAATCGGAGGCAACTATGCACGAAGAAGAAAGATACTGTCCTTTATGCAACAAAAGAGAGACAAGATCCCAATGTTCCTATGGAGAAAAAGCATGGGATAAAGTTTCAGTAAAGGATGAAGAGTACTCGATGGCAAGATCAGAATTAAAAACCATTCACAATGCACTTAAGAGATTAGAACAAAAGGTCGGTAAGGGTGAAGGCGATTTAGAAGCGTGGGTTCAATCAAAGATCACGAAGGCAGCGGATTACATTGACACTGCTGCAGATTATGTGACAAGTGGTGAAATGGTGGAACAAAAGTTAGTTGAAAAAATTATGGACGAAATGAAATGTTGGCCTGGGTATAAGAAGAAAGGAACTCAAAAACTTTTTGGTAAAAAATATAACAGGTGTGTAAAAGCAGAGGATGTAACAATTGAAGATGCTGAGGGTAATACTTTTGCTGAGGTTGTTGATTTGATTCAACCAGAACCAATCAAAGGTTTTAAATCTCAAATTGAAGAGGCAACTCGTCTCCAGTCAGAAACTGGTAATGTTATTGTAGCAATTCTTTCTTGGAGAGGAAAGACATATTCTATTAGAATGTTCTTTCCTCAAGTAGGAATGCCATCCAGAAAAGATGTGACTTTCGAAATTCAAAAAGTATATCCGGGGGCACAAGTTCTTCAATATAATGTTTCGGATATTCGACCAGGAATGCCATTGATTCAAGTCATAAATTCAAAATCAAAGAATTATCTTCTCAATAATCGAACAATTGGAGAAGAAAAAATAGAAGAGGTTGCTGCTTGGCAAAGGAAAGAAGGAAAGTCGGAATCTGGTGGTTTAAATGAAAAGGGTCGTAAGTCCTATGAAAGAGAGAATCCTGGCAGTGATTTAAAAAGACCTCAACCAGAAGGTGGAACGCGCAGAAATTCTTTCTGTGCTCGCATGAAAGGCATGAAGAAAAAATTAACTTCAGCAAAAACTGCAAACGATCCGGATTCCAGAATTAATAAATCACTTAGAGCTTGGAACTGTTGATATAAAAGGAGTTTATTATGTCAAATGATGTCTATTTAGGAAATCCGCTCTTAAAAAAGGCAAATACGCCGATTGAATTTACTGAAGAACAAATTCTTGAGTTTGTTAAATGTCAGGATGATCCGGTTTATTTTGCTAAAAATTACGTAAAAATTGTTACTCTTGATTATGGTTTAAAAAACTTCCAACCTTACAATTTTCAAGAAAAATTAATTAAAAATTTCCATAAGCACAGATTTAATATTTGTAAGATGCCCAGGCAGACGGGCAAAGCCTTATCCTTAGATACTCCAATTCCAACGCCAGAGGGTTGGACGACAATGGGAGATCTTAAGGTTGGAGATATTATTCTTTCTCCTGATGGCAATAATGTTTCAATAACAATGAAAACTGAGATCATGCACAATCATGATTGTTATAAATTATATTTTGATAACGGCGAAGAAATAATTGCAGATGCCGAGCATCTATGGGAAGTTGATAGTTCTTATTGGAGAACTAATAAAAAAGTTATAACTTCAAAACAAATTTACGAAATTTATAAAACAAAAACAAATAATAAAAGAGGAAAAGGTGTTGAAGGTTCTTTATTTGTCCACAAATCAAAACCAGTCAAATTTACAAAAAATAATTTAAATATTGATCCCTATCTTTTGGGAGTTTGGTTGGGGGATGGGTATTCTGCAGATGGGAGAATAATATCACATAAAGATGATTTTAATTTTTACAAAACAAAAATAGATGTAGAATATGAAAGAGATACTAATAACTGTATTAGATTTAAGGTTAGAGACTTATATTTAAATCTAAAATCATATAATCTTTTAAAAAATAAACATATTCCAATAGAGTATTTAAGATCATCAATTGATGACCGAATGGAACTTCTTCGTGGATTAATGGATACTGATGGATCTGTAAAAAGAAATACGAGATCTTATGAATTTTATCAAAAAAATTATGAGTTTATATTACAATTTGTGGAATTATTGTCAAGTTTGGGTATCAAATCAAACATAAGGCATAAAAAAATAAAAGATAATTATTATCATACAGTATCTTTTACGACAAAACATAAAGTTTTCAATCTTCCAAGAAAAATTGATGTTTGCGACTCACAAAGATCTATTAGACCTCAGGAAGATAGGCACTATATTCATAAAATAGAAAAAATTGATAGTGTTCCAGTTGCTTGTATCCAAGTCGATAGTGATAATCATTTATTTTTATGTGGAAAAACCTTTATACCGACGCATAATTCAACCACTGTTGTTGCATATTTACTTCATTATGCAGTTTTTAACGATAACGTAAATATTGGTATTCTCGCAAACAAAGCAGCAACTGCAAGAGAACTTTTAGATAGACTTCAGACTGCGTATGAAAATCTACCAAAGTGGATGCAACAAGGTATTATATCTTGGAATAAAGGATCTCTCGAATTGGAGAATGGAAGTAAGATCTTAGCTGCTTCTACTTCTGCTTCTGCAGTTCGCGGTATGTCATTCAATATTTTATTTTTGGACGAATTTGCTTTTGTTCCCAATCATATTGCAGATTCATTCTTCGCGTCAGTTTATCCAACGATTACATCCGGTAAGAATACCAAAGTTATTATAGTTTCCACTCCACACGGTATGAATCATTTCTACCGAATGTGGCACGATGCAGAAAAAGGTAAAAATGAATATATCTTTACTGATGTTCACTGGAGCGAAGTTCCAGGACGCGATGAAGAATGGAAAAAACAAACTATTGCAAATACTAGTGATCAGCAATTTAAGGTCGAATTTGAATGTTTGGGGGGCGAAACTTTAATAGAAATACAAGATGATAATGAAAGCATTAGTAAAATATCTATGGAAGATTTATATGATAGAATGTGAATTTCTTGGATTATAAATAATAATAAAAATGTATTATATATATTTTCTTAAAGATTTAAATAACAAAATTCAGTATATTGGACAAACTCAAAATCCAGATACTAGAAAAAGAGAACATAAGAGAAATAAACCACCTCATACTTTCGAATTGGTGGAGCAAATTCATGTTGCATTGGAAGCAAAAAATTTAGAAATAGGATATATAGAAAAATATAATACTTATAGAAATGGATGGAATAAATCAACGGGAGGAGAAGGATTTGAAAATTATGATAGAAGTGGTATTGGTGGAGTAAAGAGAGGAAATATACCTTGGAATAAAAATGTTAAGAATTGTTTTTCCGAAGAGACAATCAACAAAATGAAATCTACAAGAAAAGGTAGAGTTTTTAGTAGAAAGATAACTGATGATCAAATTAAAGAAATAAGACATTTATACGAAAAAAAGCCTCATTTGAATAATGTTGGTTTGATAATGAAAAATGGTAAAGAAATGTCGTACATACAATCATTTTGTAAAGAATATTGTGGCAAATACAGTATAACTCCACAGGGAATGAAAAAAATTATTTTGGGGGAGTGTTGGAAAAATGTTTAAACTTAATAAAAAGTTTCAAGTAAAAACTCCAACGGGATTTAAATATTTTTCAGGAATTCAAAAAGTCTATAAACCATTTTATCACCAAATAATTTTTGAAGATGGCACTGAAATAAAATGTTCAGATAAACATTCCTTTGGAGTGGAAAAAATAAGGGCAGATTTAATAAAAGTAGATGACATTATACAAGGAAAAAAAGTTGCATATAATGAAATTGTAGAAAAAGGAATATATCTTTATGATCTACTTGATGTTGGGGATGATAATCTTTATTACTCAAATAATATTATCTCACACAATTGCGAATTTTTAGGTTCCGTAGATACTTTAATTGCCCCAAGCAAGCTTAGAACTCTCGTATATGACCATCCTAAGACCCGTAGCGCGGGTTTAGACGTTTATGTAGATCCAATCAAAGAACACGACTATTTGATCACTGTAGACGTTGCTAGAGGCGTAGGAAGTGATTACTCCGCGTTTGCCGTAGTAGACATTACCGAATTTCCCCATAAAGTTGTTGGGAAGTATAGAAATAATGAAATTAAACCAATGTTATTTCCAAGTGTCATTTACGATGTAGCAAAAAGTTATAATGATGCATACATCTTATGTGAAGTAAATGATGTAGGAGATCAAGTAGCATCAATTCTCCAATATGATTTAGAATATAATAATCTTCTTATGTGCTCTATGAGAGGGAGAGCAGGTCAAATAGTTGGTCAAGGATTTTCTGGAAAGAAAACTCAACTTGGAGTTAAGATGTCCAAAACAGTAAAAAAAATTGGTTGCTTAAATCTCAAGACGATGATTGAGGAAGATAAACTATATCTTAATGATTATGAGATAATTAGTGAGCTCACAACTTTCATACAAAAACACAATTCCTTCGAAGCGGAAGAAGGTTGTAATGATGATCTGGCAATGTGTCTTGTAATTTATGCTTGGTTAGTAGCACAAGATTATTTCAAAGAACTTACTGATCAGGATGTTCGTAAGAGATTATATGAAGATCAAAGAGATCAAATAGAACAAGATATGTCGCCATTTGGATTTTTAAATGATGGATTACATGATGAACCGAGTTTTGTTGATAAAGATGGGGATAGGTGGCATCTTGACGAATATGGTGATAGATCTAATGAATGGGATTATATGTGGAAATATTAATGGATTTGGATAAACAAATAAACTTAGGACATTTATTACTAACAGATAGAAAATGCAGAGTATGTAGTGAAACAAAAAATTTAATTGATGGTTTTTACAGAACTCGTAAAGATAGAGGTCCAGTATTGTCATCATACGCATATGAATGTAAAGAGTGTACAGTAAAAAGAGTTACACAAAGTAGAAAGAATAATTTGACGTTGGTTAGTTGGGAATATCCTGATTGGTAGATATTCACGTCCCATTTCCCATATGTAAAGTAAGATTTTAATAAATATTTTGTAGATAAACTGAGACTTACGGAGAAAAAAATGGCGACTCCTCAATTATCTCCAGGCGTACTCGTCAGAGAGGTTGATTTAACAATAGGAAGAGCAGATAATGTTTTAGATAACATTGGAGCGATTGCTGGTCCTTTTGCAATCGGACCAATCGAACAACCAATTGATATTACTACAGAAAGAGATCTTATTAATGTATTTGGAAAACCCCTTTCTACGGATGCACAGTATGAATATTGGATGAGTGCATCATCATTCCTTTCCTATGGCGGAATTCTTAAAGTTGCAAGAGTGGATGGGGGTAATTTAGTAAATGCCAATGCTATTCGAAATTCTGCTGGAGTTTCGACTGCCGGAGAACCTACACTCAAAATCAAGAATTATGATGACTATGAGGCAAATTATACAGATGATATTGCAAATTATATTTTCGCAGCAAAGAATCCTGGTTCTTGGGCAAACAACTTAAAAGTATGTGTTATTGACGATAAATCGGATCAAATTTTATCCGTTGGATCTGCATTTACGTCAGTGGCATCAATTGGGATGGGAGTAACTACCACTCTTACTAACGTCACTTCATCAGGAATAGGAACTACTTCAGTATTTAATGGTTATCTCAAAGGAATCATTACAGGCATTGGAGCAAGCATTATTGAGGTTAAAATTAATTCATTAGTTTCAACCGCAGGCGTTGAAACTCCAACAACATATGCACAAAAATCACAATTAGCGTCATTTACTGCATCTACTGGTGGCGGAAACTTAACGGTTAATCTTATTACTAGTAGTGGTGTTGCAACAGCATCAACAACTATTAATACTGGTTCTAATCCAATTCTTGATTGGTATGATCAACAAACTTTAAGTTTAACAAATACTTCAATTTTTTGGAGTTCTATTGCACCAAAACCAGGCACTTCACAACATGCAGCAAATCGAAATGGAAAAAGTGATGAGATTCATGTTGTAGTTATTGATGATACTGGAACAGTCACTGGAATTCAAGGTAATCTTATAGAAACGCATCTTGGCCTTTCGAAAGCAACAGATGCAATTTCTGCGGTTAATTCACCTCAAAAAATTTGGTGGAAAGAATATCTTGCAATTTATTCGAACTATGTCTATGTTGGAGACAATCCATCAGATGATATTAATGCCAACGAAGATGTCGTTCCCACAGGATTTTCTACTTCATTTACCAGTTATACAACTTCTGAAGGTCTTTGGAATATTCCAGCACAAAATAAAACTTACAGTGCACTTGGAAATGTAGTTTACACATTAACTGGAGGTAAAGATTATAGTAACTCTGGGGGTATGAGTGCCACTCTTGGAGATCTATTTACCGCATACAACTTATTTTCAAATACCGACGAAATTGAAGTTGATTATTTGATTATGGGCCCAGGTTTAAATAACAAATTCGAATCACAAGCAAAAGCAAATCAACTCATTTCCATTGCAAATTCAAGAAAGGATTGTATTGCAGTAATCTCACCACATCGTGCTTCTGTTGTCGATATCACTAATACTGATACACAAACCGATAATATTTTAGAATTTTTCTCACCACTTTCCTCTTCCTCATATGCAGTATTTGATAGTGGATACAAGTATACCTATGATCGTTTTAATAACAAGTTTAGATATATTCCTTGCAATGCAGACGTTGCGGGATTAATGGTTAGAACAAGTATTGTCGCATATCCTTGGTTCTCTCCTGCTGGTCAGCAGAGAGGGATACTAAACAACGCAATTAAACTTGCATATAACCCAAATAAGGCACAAAGAGATCAACTTTATCCTTTAAGAATTAATTCAATCGTTAATCAACCTGGCATAGGAATTCTTCTCTTTGGTGATAAGACTGCTCTTGGATATGCATCAGCATTTGATAGAATTAACGTTCGTCGCCTCTTTCTTACTGTCGAACAGTCACTACAAAGAAGTGCCCAAGCGCAGTTGTTTGAATTAAATGATGAAATTACTAGAGCAAACTTTAGAAACATTGTCGAACCATATCTGCGTGATGTTCAAGCAAAACGCGGTCTTTATGGTTTCTTGGTAGTTTGTGATTCTTCAAATAACACTCCAGATGTTATAGATAACAATGAATTTAGAGCAGACATCTTCTTGAAGCCTGCGAAGTCAATTAACTATGTAACTCTTACTTTTGTTGCTACTCGTACTGGAGTAAGTTTTGAAGAAGTTGCTGGTACTGTTTGATATTAATTTAAAACACCTAGGAGGAATTAAAAAATGCCACACTCTATTCAAGATTTTAAATCAGCACTCATTGGTGGTGGCGCTCGCCCCAATTTATTTGAGGTGTCAATCCCAGCACCACCAGCTGGAGTAAATCTCACAAATAATTTTCCAATCTTGTGTAAATCTGCCGCACTTCCCGCATCAAATATTGCGTCAATCGATGTTCCTTTCAGAGGAAGGATTTTTAAGGTTGCAGGTGATCGTACATTTGATACTTGGACAATTACTGTTATTAACGACCAAGACTTCCTTATCAGGGATGCCATGGAACTCTGGATGCAATCCATAGGACAATATGCTGATGGTAGTGGTGCTACTGACCCATCAGATTATATGTGTGATGCTTTCGTTAAACAATTTAGAAGAGGTTCTAGTACAACAGGCAAAAATACGTCGGTTGGTAATGGATTGGAAACTGCAGCAACATATAAGTTTTTTGACATTTTTCCAACAAATATTGCAGCAATTGATCTTTCTTATGATTCTTCCGATACTATCGAAGAATTTACGGTAGAATTTCAAGTTCAATATTGGACACCCTCTACCGAAGAAGCATAATAAATAGTCTAAAGATTAAACATAAAATAAATTATGGCAAAACTATTTGGTTTTTCTATTGAAGATACTGAAGAATTATCTAAAGGTGTGGTTTCCCCCGTCCCTCCGAATAAGGAGGACGGGGTTGATCATTATTTGACCAGTGGTTTTTTCGGATCCTATGTAGATATTGAAGGTGTTTACAGAACAGAATTTGATTTAATCAAAAGATATCGTGAAATGGCACTACATCCGGAATGTGATAGTGCTATAGAAGATATTGTAAATGAGGCTATTGTATCAGATACCAATGACAGTCCTGTTCAAATTGATTTAGATAATCTAAGTGCAAGTGACGGTATTAAGAAAAAAATAAGAGAAGAATTTAAATATATCCTAGAACTTTTAGACTTTGATAAAAAATCCCACGAAATTTATAGAAATTGGTATGTTGATGGTAGACTTTACTATCATAAAGTTGTAGATCTTAAAAAACCTGAGGTAGGAATACAAGAATTAAGATACATCGATGCGATGAAGATGAGATATGTTCGTCAAGCAAGAAAAAAAGATTCGGACAAATATAAAATTTCAAATAGAATGATCGATAATCCTATGGATTATGATTTTCCTGAAATTGAAGAATATTTTATTTATGAACCAAAAATGAGTTATCCAACAGGAACTCCATCTCCTGGATCTCTTGGTGGTTCAAATTCTGGAATCAGAATGACAAAAGATTCCATTACATATTGCACATCAGGTCTTGTAGATAGAAATAAGGGATCAACTCTTTCTTATTTACATAAAGCAATCAAATCACTCAACCAATTACGAATGATTGAAGATTCTTTGGTTATCTATCGCCTATCAAGAGCACCGGAACGCAGAATTTTTTATATTGACGTAGGAAACTTGCCCAAAGTAAAAGCAGAACAATATCTTCGTGATGTTATGATGCGTTATCGTAACAAACTTGTCTATGATGCAAATACTGGGGAGATTCGTGACGATAAAAAATTTATGAGTATGCTCGAAGATTTTTGGCTTCCACGGAGAGAAGGTGGTCGTGGAACAGAAATTACAACTCTTCCTGGTGGGCAAAATCTTGGAGAAATCACAGACATTGAATATTTCAAGAAAAAACTTTACAGTTCATTAAACGTCCCACCTTCAAGAATGGATGGGGAAGGTGGTTTTAATCTTGGCAGATCTTCAGAAATTCTTCGTGATGAAGTTAAGTTCAGTAAATTTGTTTCTCGTCTGAGGAAAAGATTCTCGGCAATGTTTAGTGATATGTTAAGAACTCAACTAATTCTCAAGAACATTATTACACCAGAAGATTGGAGAATAATGGATGAACATATCCAATACGATTTTCTATATGATAATCACTTTGCGGAACTTAAAGATGCAGAGTTGCTCAATGAGAGATTAAATATGGTTCAAGTCGCAGAACCTTATATTGGTAAGTATTTTTCCCAAGATTATGTGAGACGTAAAATTCTTAGGCAAACTGATATCGAAATCATCGAACAAGATACTATTATTAAAAAAGAAATTAAAGATGGTATTATTCCAGATCCAAGCATTCCTGTAGATCCGGCAACAGGTATGCCTATGGATCCAAATGCACAAATGAATCTTGGGCAACCAGTAATGGAACCAGATTTGAGAACAGATGTAAAAGCAACTCAAGTAGACACTAAAGCAGTAGAAATGCCCAAGGGTGGGGAAATATAAATAATGACGATTATCAATCTGGTATATAATAATGGATGATTTAATGGATATGATTGCTACTGACGAATCTCCTTCGCAGATTAGTGATAAAATTAAAGATCTTCTCTTTGCAAAAGCATCCGAAAAAATCGACAGTTTTCGTCCGGAAGTTGCGAACTCTTTATTTGATAATGGGGTAGAAGAAACTTACGAAGAATAGTAATTGTACGTATACTTCCGTTTTTGTTATATTGAAGTTTAAAGATGAATTATAAGAAATAATAAATAACTAATAATAATCTTTCATACAATGCAAAGAACAAAAATAATTGAAACTGAAGTTGATACGGGAACATCTGCTGGTCTAGCATCTAGTATTTCTAATTCTACCTGCGTAAGACTCCATAATAGCACTTCTAGTATTGTTACTGTCGGAGTTTCAACAATTGTTGGTGCCGCAACTACAAATTATTTTTCAATGCCAGCAAATTCAGTTGAGTTTTTAGAGAAACTTCCAACTGATGTTATTTGGACATCCGCAGCAATTAAAGCGTCAAAAGTAGGATTTACCAACTAAGAAAAATGAAACTCATCACCGAAGAAATTGAATCAGTAAAAGTCATTACTGAAGGGGTTGGGAAAAGCAAGCAACTCTATATTACCGGACCCTTTTTACAAGCAGAATGCGTAAATCGTAATGGACGTATGTATCCGATGGCGATTATGGAAAGAGAAGTAAAGAGATATACTGAACAATATGTGGATAGGGGCCGTGCTCTAGGAGAACTAGGACACCCCGATGGACCAACAGTAAATTTGGATCGCGTTTCTCATAGAATTGTTTCTCTTCATCAAGAGGGAAATAATTTTATAGGAAAAGCACAAATCTTACCAACTCCTATGGGTAAAATTGCAGAATCACTTTTAAATTCCGGTGTATGCCTCGGTGTTTCTTCTCGGGGTATTGGTTCCCTTAGAGAAAATCGTAATGGATATAAAGAAGTTGGTGAAGATTTTATGCTTGCTACTGCTGCAGATATTGTTGCCGATCCATCTGCACCTGATGCATTCGTTCAGGGAATTATGGAAGGTGTTGAATGGATTTACGATGCTTCAAGAAATGATTGGTTAATTGAAAATACTAAAAGTAAAATAAATACTATGGTCAATCAAAATGTTCTTGAAGAGTATAAGTTATCATTATTCAATGAGTTCTTAAATTCATTGTAATTTATTTAATTATAAATAAATATAGTTAATAACAAAGGTTAAACGGAGAGTTCAAATGTCTCGTGGAGATTTACAAGAAATGGAAGTAGGCACAAAGCAATCCCGAACTGCTGTCAATGCAAACGCAAAAGCAGCGGATTCAATGCCCAAACTATCTGGAAATATTCCAGACGGCCAAACTGCTAGTTGGGAAGATTTAGGTGGTCCAACACCTGAAAATTATAAAACCGATGATGACTCGGCAAAACTTAAAACCCCCGGCGCAACTCTTAAGCAAGTAAAAGATGTTGTTAATAAGGGTGCAAAAGCAGCAGATCCTATGAAGGGTATGAAGGAAGAGGAAGAATTAGATGATGAGGATCTAATTGAAGAGGAGACTGAGGATGAAATTGTAGAAGCGAAACACGAAAAAGAAAAAGAAAAATCTGATGAAGACAAAGAAGATGAAGAAGATGGTGATGAAGATGAAGAAGAAGATGATGAAATGAAGGAAGAGTTTAACATTGATGAAGATGTTAATGCTCTCCTAGAAGGCGAAGAACTATCTGAAGAGTTTCAAGTAAAAGCACGTACCATCTTTGAAGCTGCTCTTAGATCTAAAATTTCTGAAATTAAAGAAACTCTCGAAGTTCAATATGCCAATGTTCTTGCAGAAGAAGTCGAAGAAATTAAGACTGAACTTGCGGAACGTGTAGACGCATATCTTGAGTATGTTGCTGATGAGTGGATTCAAGAAAATGCACTCGTCATCGAACAAGGTCTTAAGACTGAAATGACTGAATCATTCCTCCAAGGAATGAAAGGTCTTTTTGAAGAACATTATGTATCAATCCCTGAAGAAAAATATGATGTACTTGAGAATATGGTAGAAAAACTTGATGAAATGGAGACAAAACTCAACGAGCAAATTGAGAAAAACGTTTCACTCAACAAGCGTCTCTCAGAGTCGGTTGCTGACGGAATCTTTGAACAAGTATCTGATGGTCTTGCGGCTACTCAGAAAGACAAGCTCGCTTCACTTGCCGAAAGTGTTGAGTTTGAAAGTGAAGTAGAATATCGTGAAAAACTGGAGACTTTGAGGGAATCATATTTTCCTTCAAGAACAATTTCTCCATCTGCAAGAACTGAAACTTTGTCCGAGGGCGTAGACAGTGCTCCAGAAACTATTTCTGGTCCAATGGCTAGTTATCTTAAGACTCTTTCAGCATTCAGCAAATAATTGAATTTAATATAATTCAAACCAAAACAAACACTTAACAAAAGGTAAACGCAAATGTTCAATTCCGAGCATCTGCAGGAAAAGTGGGCACCTCTTTTAGACTATCAGGGTCTTGATTCAATCAAAGATTCTCATCGTAGAGCTGTCACCGCTGTCCTGTTAGAAAACCAAGAAAGATTTTTAAGAGAAGAATCCGCATTTAACTCAGGTGGTATCACCAACCTGATGGAATCACCCACTAATTCCACAGGAACTGGTGGATTTAGTGGCAGTTCCGCTGCTGGCGGACCTACCGCAGGTTTTGACCCCGTTCTGATTTCTTTAATCAGACGTTCAATGCCCAACCTGGTCGCTTATGACCTTGCTGGGGTTCAACCAATGAGTGGTCCTACTGGACTCATTTTTGCAATGCGCTCACGTTATACCAACCAGAGCGGTAATGAAACATTCTTCAATGAAGTAGATACAGCATTCTCTGGACAAAGTGCAGGATTCAATAAAACTGCAGGATTTAGTTCAGTTACTTCTGGTATGGGTACTACTTCTCAGGATGGTACAAATCCTGGAGTACTTAATCCCGTTGGTGGCGCTGGCGACCAACTTGCATATAGCACTGGCCAAGGAATGGTCACTGGTGATGCAGAAAACCTCCAAGGTGATGGCGCTGATGCTTTCAATCAGATGGCATTCTCAATTGAGAAAGTCACTGTTACTGCTAAGTCCCGTGCCTTGAAAGCTGAGTATTCACTCGAGCTCGCTCAAGACCTCAAAGCAATTCACGGTCTGAATGCCGAAGCGGAATTAGCAAACATTCTCTCAACTGAGATTCTTGCAGAAATCAACCGCGAAGTTATTCGTACCATCTACAAGGTTGCCGAACAGGGTGCTGTTCAGAACGTTGCAACTCCCGGTATCTTCGACCTCGACGTTGACTCCAACGGTCGTTGGTCAGTTGAGAAGTTCAAGGGTCTTCTTTTCCAAATCGAGCGTGATGCTAACGCAATCGCACAAAGAACTCGTAGAGGAAAGGGCAATATTGTTATGTGCTCTGCTGACGTTGCTTCAGCACTAACAATGGCTGGTGTTCTTGATTACACCCCCGCGCTTAACGCTAACCTAAACGTTGATGATACTGGCAACACCTTTGCTGGTACTTTAATGGGTAAGTTCCGCGTTTATATTGACCCATATTCTGCTAACCTAACTGCTGCTAATGGCACTCCAGGTAATCAGTATTATGTCGTCGGTTATAAGGGTTCTTCACCTTATGACGCTGGACTCTTCTACTGCCCCTATGTTCCTCTCCAAATGGTCCGTGCCGTTGGTGAGAACTCTTTCCAACCAAAAATTGGATTTAAGACTCGTTATGGTCTTATTGCTAATCCATTCGCAGAAGGAACTGATCAGGGTCTAGGTCGCCTTCAAGTTAATTCTAATCGTTACTATAGAAGAGTACAAGTCAAAAATCTTATGTGAATCTTACAGAAGATTTATCAGAGGACCTCAAAAAGGTCCTCTTTTTTTTTATCTAAATACTTAAAAAAAAATAATGACCGCAGGACAGATAGAGAATAGAAACTTCTTATCCCCAACAGGATTTAAATTTACTTTAACAAGAACTCCCAAAGTTGCTTTCTTTTGCAATCAAGCAAATATTCCAGATCTAAATCTTGGAGTCGCAATTCAACCATCGTATACTAAAATGTTGCCGACTCCAGGTGATATCATTGAATTTGGCGATTTAAATTTGAGATTTTTAGTGGATGAAAATCTGGAAAATTATATGGAAATTCAAAACTGGATAAGAGGTCTTGGATTTCCTGAGCAATTAAGTCAATTTGCAGAATTAGAACAATCGGAATCAATAAGATCAAAATTCGTACAAAGTAAACAAGACATTTATTCTGATGGAACTTTACAAGTATTAACGAGTAGTCAACTTCCAAATTTTCAAGTATCTTTCAAAGATCTTTTCCCATACACTCTTTCTACTATGACTTTTGATGCGACAGATTCTGATATTCAATACTTTACATCAGATGTAAGTTTCAAGTATACTATTTACAATATAGTAGATTTGAGCGGAAATCCTTTATGAGTTTTGATCTTGATGTAATTCAGAAAATGTGGGAAAAAGATTCTATTATTGATATCGATAATCTTCACACAGAATCCCTAAATATTTCGATTCTTCATGCAAAATATTTTGATTTATATAATAACACACTTTTATTAAAGAAAAAAGCAGAACAACAGAAAAAAAATATAAGGCACCAAAAATACGAATACTTTACGGGAAAAGCAGATCCTACCGTCTATATAGAAAATCCATTTCCGAAAAAAATCAGAGATAAAGAAACACTTCAAGGGTATATGGATTCTGATGAAAAATTATCACAAATTTCTTTAAAAGTTGAATATTATGAAGTAATACTGTCTTATATTGATAGTATTTTAAAGCAACTATTTCAAAGAAACTACCAAATTAAAAATGCTATTGATTTTATGAAGTTTACTTCTGGTTTAGGGTAGATAAATACTCATAGTGATTATAATACTATGAGAGATGTAGTAATTGAAAAGAAAAACGAAGTTCATTTAAAATTAAACTGCGACCCACATATTTTACATGAACTTCAACCATACTTTACTTTCGAAGTAGAGTCTGCAAAATTTATGTCCCAGTATAGAAGCAGACACTGGGATGGAAAAATTAGACTACTCAGTACTCATACTGGAGAAATTTATATTGGATTATTAGATAAGATTGTTGATAAATTAAAACTTCACAATTATACATACGAATTTAAAGAAAATAAATTCTACGGATTACCATTTGAAATAAACGAAGGTATATCTTTTGAAGGTGTAAAAGATTACATGCAATCTATTTGCTCTCATACTCCTCGTCAATATCAAATAGAGGGAGTATATGATGCTCTAAGACACAACCGAAAGTTATTGATATCACCAACTGCCTCAGGCAAATCTCTGATGATTTATTCAATAGTGAGATATTATATAGATAAAGGGCAAAAAATTCTTTTAGTTGTTCCGACGACATCGCTAGTAGAGCAGATGTATAAGGATTTTGAGGATTATAGTTGGGATGCTGAGACATACTGCCACCGAATTTATTTTGGAAGAGAAAAGACAAACGAACATCCAGTTACGATTACAACATGGCAATCAGTATACAAATTAGAACGCTCATTCTTTGAGGAATATAATGTAATTATAGGCGATGAAGCACATTTATTTAAAAGCAAGTCATTGATAGAAATAATGACTAAACTTCATCACGCAAAATATAGATTTGGATTTACTGGAACACTTGATGGAACTCAAACACATAAATGGGTTTTAGAAGGATTGTTTGGACCATCATATAAAGTCACTAAGACTGATGAATTGATGAAACAAGGACATCTTTCTCAATTAGATATACGTTGTATTGTTCTTAAACATTCACCACAAAGATTTGAGACTTATGAAGATGAGATACAGTATTTAATCTCTCATGAAAAACGAAATAAGTTCATTACAAATCTTTCTTTAGATTTAAAAGGAAACACTCTGGTTCTTTATAGTCGTGTAGAAACACACGGAGCAATACTTTTTGAACAGATAAATACTAATAAGCGAGGTGATCGTAAAGTATTCTTTATTCATGGTGGTGTTGATACTGAAGAAAGAGAGTTAGCTAGAGAAATTACAGAGAGAGAAACAAATGCAATCATTGTTGCTTCCTACGGTACTTTTTCCACTGGCATCAATATTAGAAATCTTCATAATGTTATATTTGCTTCACCAAGTAAATCAAGAATACGAAATCTCCAATCCATCGGAAGAGTCCTCAGAAAAGGAAAAGATAAAGTAAAAGCAACTCTTTATGATATTGCTGATGATTGCACTTCTAACTCAAGAAAAAATTATACTTTAAATCACCTCATTGAACGCATCAAAATATATAACGAAGAGAACTTTAATTACGAAATTATTACAATTAATTTAAAAACAAATGACAGAAGATGATTTTTACTCAACCATCAAATTGAAGAATGGGGAAGAAATATTTGCTAAAGTAGCAGTTTCTGAAGAAGACGATAAAATCTTGTTAATTGTTTTTAATCCTATTATCATAACAGAAGTAAAGGGAAGATTAGGGTTAGAAGGATATAAAATAGAACCTTGGTTAAAAACTACAACAGATGATATGTTTATTCTTAATCTTGAAGATGTCTTAACAATGTCAGAATCTTCAGATATAGAAATGATAGTAATGCACCAATCTTACATTCGCCAATCAAATAAAAAAGATATTGATCAAACAAAACTTAATAGAGGAATGGGTTATATTTCTAATGTAAATGATGCTAAAGAGATCCTAGAGAAGCTTTATAGAAGTAGCTAAGCTCACTTATCAAACCTCACAAAGGTAATTATACACAGTTTGGGATACCTTGTCAAATATTTGTTTAAGTGTTATAATATCTACATAATAATGATTAAAACTTATGATATCTACGACAGTTATGACCAAAAGAAAGAGGTCAGAGCATTATGTTAATAATAAAGAGTTTCTTGCTGCTCTTATTAAGTATCGGGAGGATGTAGAAATTACTTTTATTCAAAAGTATGGAAGAGAACCTACTAGAGTTGATAGGGCAACACGATGGGATACAAAACCAGTTATCCCTCGATACATAGGAGATTGTTTTTTAAAGATTGCAAATCATCTTTCCTTCAAACCCAACTTTGTGAACTATATGTTCAAGGAAGATATGATTTCTGATGGTATTGAAAACTCCGTTCAATATATTCATAATTTTGATCCAGAAAAGTCTCAAAATCCTTTTGCGTATTTCACACAAATTATCCATTATGCTTTTCTTCGTCGTATCCAAAAAGAAAAACGTCAATTGGAAATTAAAAATAAAATTCTTGAGCGTTCTGGATATTCTGATGTATTCACTGACGACAACACTATCGATGGGGGAAATTATTCTGATTATAATTCAATTAAAGATGCCATTCAGTATAGAAACGGAAATCGATGACGCACCACAGTGTATAAATAAATAAAACACTATAGAGCATTATGCCTAATCAGTATTCTCAATCAAGAGCGAATAGACTTAAAGCAATAGAAAACGGAGAAAAAAAGTATATTAGTGAAACTTCTTGTAAAAAATGTGGTTCTTTTGAAAGGTATGTTTCTAACAATTCTTGTGCTCCTTGTACCATAAAATCTGGTTTAGAAAAACTTAATAATGAAGAATTGATGAAACCGTATAGGACAAAGGAGAAGACAAAAAAAAGATTAGATAAATGGAGAGAACAAAATCCAGAAAAATATCAAGAGCAATATAAAAATGATGAATCTAGACTTAAATGCCGGGAATATTATAAAAATAACAAACCTTATGTTAAAAACTCTTATTTAAAACGAGTTTATGATATTACACTAGAAGATTATATAACTTTATCAGAAAGTCAAAATAATAAATGTAAAATATGCAATCAAATTTGTCCAACTGGGAAGGATTTAGCAGTAGATCACAATCATCAAACTGGTAAAGTGAGAGGATTATTATGTAAAAATTGCAATATTGGTCTGGGAATGTTTTTTGATAATCTTGACTTTTTAGAGTCTGCTGTGTTATATTTGAAGTGTAGTAATGGAGAAAAACTTTGAAGGTTTGTTTAATCACGGACACTCACTGGTCAGCAAGAAAAGCTTCTAGACATCTTCACGATTATTTTGAACTCTTTTATAAGAATGTATTTTTTCCTACTCTAGAAAAGGAAGAAATTACTACAGTAATTCATATGGGAGATGCCTTTGATAATCGTAAAAGTATTGATTTTTGGGGACTTGATTGGACCAGAAGAGTTGTTCTAGATCCCCTCTCAAAATATGAAGTTCATATGATTGTAGGAAATCACGATATGTTTCTTCGTGATTCTACCGAAATAAATGCCCCAGAACTTTTATTGAAAGACTATCCAAATATTAAAACCTATAGTTCTCCACAATCAATACAGATTGGTAATCTGGATGTGATGATGGTTCCGTGGATTTGTAATGATAATTACGATAAAACTTTAAAGATAATTAAAAAATCTAAAGCAAAAGTTGCCATGGGTCATCTTGAACTCAGAGGATTTCGTGTAAATAAACATCTTGTAATGGAAGACCATGGACTGGATCCGAATCTTTTTTCAAACTTCACGAAGGTATTTTCTGGTCATTACCATACTCGTTCTAATAATGGAACTGTGTTCTATCTCGGTAATCCTTATGAAATGTATTGGACTGATGTAAATGATACTCGTGGATTTCATATCTTTGATACTGAAACATTAGAGCATACTCCAATTAATAATCCTTATAAACTTTTTTATAACATTTATTACGAAGATACTCCGCATCAACTATTTGATGCTGCTGAATATAAAAATAAAATTGTAAAAGTAATTGTTCGTAAAAAATCTAAACCAAAAGACTTTGAGAAGTTTATTGATAAACTATATAAGGTCGGTGTTCAGGATTTGAAAATTGTTGAAAACTTTGATATCATAGAAAATGAAGATTTTGTAATTGACGAAGAAGAAAATACAATTTCAATTCTAAATCGTTATATTGATGAAGCAGAAATTGACTTTGATAAAAATCGTATCAAGACTATTTTTCAAGACTTATACAAACAATCTTGCGAAGTTGAATAAAATGTTTCTGCTTACTCTTAAAGGTCGTAAAGATGATGGGGCATTTGCCGTTCAGGATCAATATGGTGAAAAAGTTTTATTCTTATTTGAAGAAGAAGATGATGCAACTCGCTACGCTATGATGCTTGGAGAAGATGAAGATTATGAAAAAGAAATGGAAGTTATTGAAGTTGATGATGAACTTGCGATTAAAACCTGTAAAATGCATCAATACAAATATGCCGTAATTACACCCGATGATATTGTAATTCCTCCTCCAGTATGATTATTTTTAAGACAATTCGCTACAAAAACTTTCTAAGTGCCGGACAACATTTTACCGAGATAGATTTTCAAAAAAACAATACCAATATATTAATTGGATCAAATGGTAATGGAAAATCAACTTTGATTGATGCCCTAACATTTGCATTATTCAATAAGGCATTTCGTAAAATTAATAAGAATCAACTTATTAATAGTGTAAATGAAAAGGAATGTCTTGTAGAAGTTGAGTTTTCTGTAAATAACAGAGACTATCTCGTTCGTCGCGGAATTAAACCGAATATTTTTGATATTGAAGTAAATGGAAGTGCCCTCCACAAAGAATCTGATGATCGGGTAAATCAAAAAATACTTGAAGAAAATATTCTTAAAGTAAATTATAAATCATTCACTCAAATTGTGATTTTGGGTTCAAGCACTTTTGTTCCTTTTATGCAACTTACAACCGCAAATCGCCGTGAAGTTATTGAAGATTTATTAGACATTCGTATTTTTTCTGCGATGAATAATCTTCTTAAAGATAAAATAAGAGAACAAAAAGAATCCATAAAGTCATTAGAACTTTCGAGAGAGAATCTAAAAGAAAAAGTTGAAATGCAAAAAAACTTTATTGGAGAACTTGAAAATCGTGGAAAGGACAATATTAATAGCAATCAACAAAAGATTGTTAAGTTAATGAATGAGGTTGATTCATATTCAAATCAAAATGCTCTAATTGAAGAAGATGTTTTTAGATACACGAAAGAACAAGAAGAAGTGATTGGTGCTGCAGAAAAGTTAGGAAAACTTAACAATCTTAGAGGTAAAATCTCCCAAAAAGTATCGGTAATTACTAAAGAGCACAAGTTCTTTAATGAAAATACGGTTTGTCCCACCTGCACTCAAACTATTGAGGAAGAGTTTAGATTAAATAGAATTGCCGACGCTCAAACTAAAGCAAAGGAACTCCAGAAAGGATTTCAAGATCTTGAGGAGACTATAAAGTTTGAGGAAGAACGAGAGCGGCAATTTATAATCCTATCAAAGGAGATTACTAAACTTAATCATGGGATTTCTCAAAATAATACACGAATATCTCTTAATCAACGACAAATACGGGATCTTGAATCAGAAATTCAAAAACTTACCGAACAACTTAAAAATCGAAATACTGAGCATGAGAAATTAGAGCAGTTTAAAGAAAAGTTGCAAACTACGATTGAAGACCTATCGGTAAAAAAAGAACAAATAACATATTATGATTTTGCCCATTCTCTTCTTAAAGATGACGGCGTAAAAACTAAAATTATCAAAAAGTATCTCCCATTCATTAATCAGCAAGTCAATCGTTATTTGCAGATGATGGATTTCTATATTAATTTTCATCTTGATGAGGAGTTTAATGAAAGTATTCAGTCTCCTATTCACGAAGATTTTTCATACAGTTCTTTTAGTGAGGGTGAAAAGGCAAAAATTAATCTTGCTTTAGTTTTTGCCTGGCGTGAGGTTGCAAGAATCAAAAACTCTATTAATACGAATATTATGATTTTTGATGAAGTTTTTGATTCTTCTCTTGATGAATTTGGAACAGATAGTTTTCTTAAGATTATTCGTTATGTAATTAAGGATGCTAATATCTTTGTGATTTCTCATAAAGATGGCATTCAAGATAAGTTTGACCGCGTAATTAAGTTTGAGAAAAAAAATGGATTTTCTTATAAAACTGAATCTTAGGACACTTTGAAAACTGGACTCCTTGACCTTTCGGCGTATAGATAGTATTGTGTTTTAATAGGCACAAAATCGATGCAAGTTCCAAATCGCCACCATCACTCCAAAAAGGAGCAAAAACGAAAACTGAAACCGCAGGCACTCCGTCAAGCAAAGGCGCGACTTGCCCAGTTTAAAAAGCGGCACATGACCTCCTCTCAAAAGGAGGTTTTTTCGTATAATAGGTTCATAACAAATCAAACCTATGACCGTCAATCTTGATATTAAAGGAATGCTCGCTCGTCTTCTGGCAACAGAGGACCTTGTAGTGGAGCATAAAAAAGTAGAGACCGCTTGCTTCAACGTTCATACGCGGGTATTGACTTTACCGATGTGGGAGAAAGCAAGTAATAGTGTATATACGATGCTTGTTCTTCACGAAATCTCCCATTCACTTTTCACACCTAATGAGGATTGGTCTAAAAACGCCAAAGTTCCTCAACAGTTTGTAAATGTGTGTGAGGACGCACGAGTAGAAAAACTCTGTAAGCGTAAGTATCCTGGTTCTCCTAAAAGTTTTTATGCCGGTTATAAAGAACTTACTGATGAGGATTTTTTCCAGATTGGCGATGATAATCTGGAAACTTATAATCTTGCTGACCGAGCAAATCTTTACTTTAAGATTGGTAATTTTGTATCTCTGGAGTTTGATACAGAAGAACAAAAAATTATCAAACTGATTGCTGATGCCGAAACTTTCGATGATACTTTGATTGCGGCAGAAGAACTCTACAAGTATTGTAAGCAAAATCAAAAGGAAGAAACAAAGATTTCTCAGGACGATCTTAAATCACAGCAGAGTGGTGCCGATAGTCAATCTTCACCTGATATTACCGACCAAGAGGAAGGTGAGAATAATCAGGAGCAACCTGATGAAACTGATTCTTATGGTGGAACCGCAGAAAAATCTCAACAGCAACAATCTCCTACCAATAATCAGGGTGGCGAAGAACTAGAACCAGAAGTAAAGACTGTCAATTCTTTAGAAGAGGCATTTAAGAAACTCGTCAATAATCACGGAATCGAAAGTGTTTATCTGGAACTTCCTCAACTTGACCTGAAAAAAATTATTGTTCCAAATGCCGAGATTCATTCTAAATGTAAGGAACAGTGGAATTGCTATCTCCAAAATCATGATTTCAGCAAAGAAACTATTTTTGGTGAAGTTGATAGAAATTATATCAGTTTCAAGAAGTCCGCTCAAAATGAGGTGAATTATCTGGTAAAGGAGTTCGAGTGTCGTAAGGCAGCAGACAGTTATGCTCGCTCCACAATCGCCCGCACGGGCATTCTGGACTGTTCTCGCCTTCATACCTATAAGTATAATGAAGACCTCTTTAAGAAGGTCACAACGCTTGCTGAGGGTAAAAATCACGGTCTGGTGTTTGTTCTGGATTGGTCTGGCTCGATGCAGAATGTAATGTTAGACACCGTAAAGCAACTCTTCAATTTGATTTGGTTCTGTAAAAAAGTTTCAATTCCTTTTGAGGTTTATGCCTTTACAAATGATTATCCTTTAGTTTCTTATGATGTTGAAGGTAGGGCAAATCTTCGCCAAATTTCTTATACGCCAAAGGATGGTCTCGTTCAAGTTGGGGAATGGTTTAGTATGTTGAACTTACTTACCAGCAAATCAAACAGTAGAACTTTGGAAGAACAGATGAAGAATATTTTTCGTCTTGCCTGTGCCTTTGGTTCTCCTTATATTTGCCGGTTTCCAATTCCTGGTGGTCTGGGTCTTTCTGGAACTCCTTTGAATGAGTCAATTGCTTCTCTACATCATATTTTGCCAAAGTTTAAGAAAGAAAATAAACTACAAAAAGTTCAGTGTGTAATTTTGACTGATGGGGAAGGGTCTAATCCCAAGTATCATCGTGAAATTAGGCGTGATTGGGACGGACAAAAAAATTATCTTGGAACTGCTTATGTTGGTGCCGATACATTTTTGCGTGACCGTAAGACCGGAAACACCTATTCCTTGAATGGAAATCATCAGGATTTTACAAATACTCTTCTTAAAAATCTAAGAGATAAGTTTGAGGATATTAACTTTATTGGTATTCGTGTGATTGAAGGTCGTGATGCCGGGTATTTTATTCGTAGTTACTGTGGTTATCACGGTGCTGAGTATGAGAAAGCGATGAGTTCTTGGAAAAAGGAAAAGTCCTTCTCTCTCAAAAACTCTGGTTATCATACTTACTTCGGTATTTCTTCAAGCACTCTCTCACAAGATACCGAGTTCTCTGTTGCCGAAGATGCTAATAAAACTCAAATCAAAAATGCTTTTGTGAAGAGTTTGAAGAGTAAGAAAATGAATAAGCGTATTCTTGGTGAGTTCATTTCTTTGGTCGCATAATAAATAGGAAAAAAACTATGAAATATAAGTTTCCTCTAGAACACGTTGTTAAATATGACACCAAAGAAGTTTGGGTGAAGTGTGATAGTGCGATTACTGCTATGGGTATTCGTGCTATGGTTGAAAAGTATTATCCTGGATATACTGGTCATTGTGGTAGTAAGGAGTATTTGGAGACACTTCGCAATCGGCAGGACCAATCATAAAACTGGCACAAAGGGCGTCCCACGACCCCCTTTTTTGTTGTATAATAACTTCAGTTAAACAAAACAACCTAACTACATCATGCCTCGCAAGATTTCTGTGACTGACGAACAACTGATTGAATCACTCAAAGAACTTTATGGTCCCGAAATTACCTCTGGTGACCTGAAGGGTTTCTGTGCCTCCCGTTCGCTCAACTATCAAACCGTAAGTAATAAACTCTCTCAATATAAGACCTCTCGCGGAAAATGGAACCTTGAAGTGACGCAAGAAAAAGTTGAAGAGATTGAACGCAACTATAATTCTGTTTCTATTCTTCCTGAAGTTCAACAAAATCTTATTCCTGATAAAGATGATACCTTCGTCAAGTTTGGTAACTTTAACGATATTAAACGCATTATTCAATCCCGTCTCTTTTATCCTACATTCATTACGGGTCTTTCGGGTAATGGTAAAACGCTTAGTGTGGAGCAGGCGTGTTCTCAACTCAAACGGGAACTCATTCGGGTGAATGTGACTATTGAAACAGATGAGGATGATTTGATTGGTGGATTTCGTCTTGTGAATGGTGAAACGGCGTGGCATAATGGTCCTGTGGTGGAAGCACTAGAGCGTGGTGCGGTTCTGTTGCTGGATGAGATTGACCTTGCGTCTAATAAAATCCTTTGTCTTCAATCCATTCTGGAAGGTAAGGGTGTCTTCCTGAAGAAGATTGGTCGCTTCGTTAAACCTGCTGCTGGATTTAATGTGATTGCGACTGCGAACACTAAAGGTAAAGGTAGTGAGGATGGTAGGTTCATCGGCACTAATGTTCTTAACGAAGCGTTCCTGGAGCGTTTCCCGGTGACCTTCGAGCAATCCTATCCTGCTCCATCTGTGGAACAGAGAATTCTTGAGGGTGTTGCTCTGGATTTGGATGTGAATGACCGAGATTTCTGTAAGCGACTTTGCGATTGG
>Ga0180438_10000842_pt1 | contig 55962 bp, 75 predicted proteins | sample SS_ome_12_FD_132455 | JGI IMG/M metagenome (GOLD analysis project Ga0180438, IMG submission 132455) | Hypersaline lake sediment archaeal communities from the Salton Sea, California, USA - SS_3_D_2 metaG | ecosystem: Environmental > Aquatic > Non-marine Saline and Alkaline > Hypersaline >... | reverse complement strand
TTCATCCGGTAGCGGTTCTTGTAGTCCGCCGGGATCCCCCGCCATAGAATCGCCAACAGCTCTATAGCCTGCTCTTTTGTTTCGTCCACCCGCCTGTCCTTTCTGTGCCAGGAAAAGGGCGAGGGCGAAGAGCAGACTGCCGCGCTGCGGCGCGACCTCGGTCTCTAGCGCCTGCCACTCTTCCAGGCCATACTTCAGGATACGATACCCGGCATAGTCGCCCGTCTCAATCTCTGACTTGCTGAATCCCGTGTACAACGCCTCCACAGCACACAGCAGCGAGCGCAGTTCCTCCGGGTTCAGGTAGAGCGCCTGCTCCTCCACTTGCACCCAACCCGCTTTAGCGTCGGGTGGGTTGCGCTGCGCCCGAAACGCGATGTGCTTTTGGCCGCTCATTGCGATAGCGGCCAGTTCGGGGAAAGGCTCACCAAGTAGCAAAACTTGCATTCTGCCTTTGTCGCCTTTCGAGAGAGGTATCCACTCTCCCGCAACAATAAAGTGGCTATAATTCCGCATCCGTTGCGGCTTTTCCTTCCCTACTCGCCGCGCCAATTCCTCCGACTGCTCCTCAAACCAAAATAAGCAATCAGAGCAAATGGCGTCACCAGGGACGAGCTTATCCCAATCCGTAAATGTGGGGCGTACCCACTCATCGAACGGCTGGCCTTTCACGGCCCTGTTGCCACAGATCCGGCATATCATCGTGCGTGAGCTACAATCCCGACTTTCCCGACTTTGATCCAATCTACTTTATCCACTACCGCCCTCCTCTGCGCACCGGTGACACGATAATCGTTCCCGCCGGTACGTCCATGTGCAGTCCGTTCATCACCCGCACAGGCCCCGCGATCTGAACCTGGAGCGGCTGCGCGAGTAGGCCGAATAGATACCCAATGCCCACTGCGCCCACGAGGGCGCAGGTTGCTGCCAGTGCTAGTAAAATCTCCAACATCTGTCCAACTCTCCTTTTCGTGCGTGCGTGCGTGCGTGCGTGCGTGCGTGCGTCAGGATGCGCTTTTGCGCACTCCCTGCGCACTTCTCTGGGGCAGGGGGTTCCTACCCAGCAATTCCAACGTTCTCAGCGCATCGGGGGACAATGAAACGCCGAGATTTTTATGCTGCTCGTCCTTCCAGTCGGCCATCCTGCGATCTAGCAGCGCATCGCGGATATTCTGCCTGAATTCACGCCGCTTGATGCCGTATCGCCGCGCCTCTCGCTCTGAGAATTCAGCGCCGCCATTGGCCACAGCGCGATAGAACGACCGCGCCTGGGTGCTGACGAGAAAGTCAGGCAACGTTCGCCGGCGGCGACGCTTGCCGTCTTTGGGCTGGTCCCACAGGTTCAGATCGACGGTCTCGGCGGTTTTCTCCATCTCCTCCTCTGGCTCCTCCTCGTATCGCCGCCGGCCGAGCGGATTCCAGATACCGTCATCGGGACTCATATTATCATAGAGCGGCGTAGTGCGCGCCAGCAGCTCAATCGCCAGCCGATATAGATACGATGCCGCCGATGGGCCAATCCAGCATAGGATAATCGTCACCGCGAACCAGGGCCATTCCAGCGCGAACCAGGGCGACCACTCGTAATTCAACCAGCGCCAATATCCGACCGACTTGGCGCGAGCACGTGCCCAAACCAGGCATCCGATAGACCACAGGCCGACATCGACGAGCATTAAGACGAGACTCATCATCAACCAGGTCTGTCGCGGGATCTTGACCTCAGTCTCAGCGCCAACTCGCGTTGCCTCACGCGGTCCAGTTGTGGAGATAAATGGCACAGGCATTTTAGCGCCCCTCCTGCCGCTTGCTGTCCGTCAGCTCCCACACAGCGTCCATAACCCGGATCAGGAATACGCCGAGTGCGGCCCACGGGTAATGACTCTCTGGCCAAATGAGCGTGGCGGCCAGTGCCAATGCCGTGCAGGCCCCATACACGATCACTGAACCTACCAATTGAGCAGGCATCCTAGTGCCTCCCCTGGCCATTCAGACGGCCAGCCTCGCGCAACACTGCCACGTCATTGCCAATCGCTGACCGGCTGACGCCAAACTGCTCCGCCAGTTGTACCTGGGTGGGCGGCTCCTGTGCCAACATAGCAGCCAACACCCGCTCACGCCGCTCGTCGGTTGACAAGCCTGACACATCGGGTGCCAAGTTGTCCGCCGGCCTGTCAACTGGCGCGTCAACTGGCATCGGCTTGGCACTCGTCTTGTCCGGCTTGTCACTCTCGATGCGACCAGATAGCAAGGACTGGATGTACCCGACGACAATGAGCGCCAACGGAATAAAGCCGGCTGCCAACATTGCCATCGGCCTGGCGGCCTCCGGGTCAACCTGGCGCATACGTGGCACGAGTTGACGCCAACTGAACAGCCACGCATAGCCAACAAGCAACACCTGGCCAACCAGTATCCACCGTGCCCGCTTGCGTTTGGCTTTGACATCCTGCTGGAGACGGCCATACCAGTACATGCCCAACTCGCTAGTAATGTCGGCCATCGTGTTGAGCAGCAGGCCCAACCAGCCCCACCCATCCGGCATCAGGCGCGCCAAGTATGCGCCGTCGAGGCCAGAGCTGGCAATCATCAATCCAATGCTGGCAATCCACAGCGAGGCTTGCAATATCCACTGCCAGACTGATTTCATTCCCCCTCCCCACTCACCCGCTTGAGCACCGCCCGCGCTGCGCGAATGTCCCCCGCCGTGACGTTCAGCACAGCCGGTTCGTCCTCCCCGCTCTCTTTGGGCCGGCCCGTAGGCCGTGGAATGGCGGCGAATCGCTCCACGTTCGAGCGCCTGAACACCCAACGCCCAGATAGTTTTTGCCCCTCGAGCCGCCCACTCCCTGCAAGCTGCCGGACGCGGCCCCCAGTCACACTGAGTAGAGCCGCAGCAGCTCTCACATCCATCAGTTCATCTTGTTCGTTCTGTCCATCGGCCATAGTCTGCATAGTCTGCCTCCTATCAGTTTTGTCAGTGTATATATTCTATCACACCCGCTAGGCTGCGTCAAGGGCCAAAGGTAAAATTCAAGGTAAAAGAATTCCTAGAAATTCTAGAATGGGGAAATTGGGTATTGACAAAGTGTGCCGAATATGATATACTTTTATCCAGATGGGCAACGAGAACGAGCAGACAGAAGAGTACACGGCCTGGGCAATCGCGCAGAGCTTCAAGGGCTAATTCTCCTCCGAGTAGCCGAAACCGGGCATACGCCCGGTCCGCCGGGACTGGCCGCCCGGTGCTGACGATGGCAGGCCACATAGCGGCTCAAGCTGGAGCCGACACCAAAACGGAGCGGAGGATACAATGAAACGGACTTTTTCCTACACGACTGAATGGAGCGACTGGAGCGAGAACAGCCCGAGCACGCGGGGACGGCTTCCCAGAGCCGTCAGGCTCCCCGACGGAGAGATGATCGACTTGACCCCAGACGAGAGATTCCAGCGTCCGAGCCGCAGCGGCTATTTCCAGATTCACGCCAATGTGCGCGTGCGGATCGCGCACTGGGGCGACAACGGCACGCAGCGGATGGGCCGCGCCGGGGGCAAGATGGACGTGATTGCGCCCAAGGGCAGCGAGTTTCTTTTCGAGCAGAGGTGCCCTCTCTGCGGCGGGCACATCGGAATGACGACTGATTCCGACGCACCGCCGATGTTCCACCCCGCATGCAAAGCGGAGATGGACGAGAACGAGGCCGCGTGGGCTGAGCAAATGGCCTAGCCTCCCCCATCGCCCAAGCCGGGCGGGCTGTAGAATAGCCCGGCGACAACCGCTTGAGCACAGTGGAGCGCGCTGAGAACCAGCGGCCCGGTTCGAGTCCGAGCAGGCGGGCATAGAGGAACAACCGACGAACTAGTAGACCGAGCCGGGCGGGCTGAATACCCGGCAAGGAGAATCAGATGATAAAGTACTTGAGCGATGCGGATCTGAGCAGGGCCGACTTGAGCAAGGTCAACTTGAGCGAGATTGACCTTAGCAAGGCCGACTTGAGCGGAGCTTGGCTGAACAGAGCTAACCTGCGTGGGGCCAACCTGAGCGAGGCCGACTTGAGCGGGGCCAGCCTGTACGAGGCCAACCTGAGCGGTGCCAGCTTGGCCGAGGTCGACCTGCGCGGTGCCGATCTGGGCGAGGCAGACCTGACCAGGGCCGACCTGACCAGGGCCGACCTGCGCGGGGCTGACCTGCGCGGTGCCGATCTGAGCGAGGCTGACCTGAGCGGGGCTGACCTGCGCCAGGCCGACCTGAGCAGGGCCAACCTGCACGAGGCCAACCTGAGCAGGGCCAACCTGCTCAGGGCCAGCATGGCCGAGGCCGATTTGACCGAGGCCGACCTGCGCAGGGCCGACCTGCGCTGGGCCGACTTGTACGGGGTCGGCCTCTGCCAGGCCGACTTGCGCGGGACTGACCTGCGCGAGGCCGATTTGAGCGGAGCCCGCCTGGACTTTGTAAATTGGCCGCTCCAGAGCGGCTCATTTGACGTGGGCATTGACCTGGATCGGTTTCGCCAGTTGCTCTACCACATCTGCCGCGTCCAGTGCGGCGGCGCAAAAGAAATCCAGGGCCTCCTGGCCGGGGAGGCCAATCTCTGGACAGGGGTGGAGCGCTATCATCTGCGCTCCATCACGAAGGACTAGCCCCCACCGCCCAGCCGGGCGGGCTGTAGAATAGCCCGGCGCTTATTCGAAGATAGTAGCCCGGAAGGGCAGAAAGAGACAAAGATGTTGATTATCTCAAGACACGCCGGAGCCATCGAATGGCTCAAGCAGCGCGGCATCGAGGGCCGCGTGATTGTTCACGCGACCGTAGACGATATTCGCGGGGAGGACGTTATCGGCCACCTACCATTGGCGCTGGCCTCCTGTGCCGCCAGCGTAACCACTATCGATCTCCCCTTTCTCCGGCCAGAACAGCGAGGGAAAGATCTCTCCCCGGAAGAGATGGACGAGGCGGGAGCATGCACGCGCACGTTCCGCGTGCGCGAGGTAGATTTGGGTTAGCCTCTTCCGCGCCGCCACGGGACGGCCTACAATATCCCGTCAAGGCCTGACTTTTCAGGCCCCTTGGGTGCTATCCGACCGGGACACCAAATGGAGTAGCGCGAGTAACCCGGTATCTCGCGGGCACCCAAGGGGGCTGAAACTAATAGACACAAGGAGAATGGACTGATGGACGCAAACGTCGCTTACTATGAGACCACATCCAAAACACTCGTGCGCGTGGTGCGCACCGAGGGGCGGATCGCCTATCTGGACGACAGCACCACGGCCCACCTGCGCGACCTGTACCGCCCCCGCTGGCTGGTGCGTGCCGAGCAGGCCCTAGACGGCGCCCAGGGCGAGCGAGCCACCGTCGAGGATGCCCGCTATGGAGGCCGCCCGTGAGCGACCGACAGTACAGCGACGAGTACGCACGCGGCTATGCGGATGCCCTTCTCGGTGCCGGGCCGGACTACGGCCAGGACACCATCGAGCGGATGCGCGACTACTGCGCCGGATACAGCGCAGGCAAGCGGGAGACCGAAAAAGCCGATCGCCAGACAGTCTTACAAGTGAATGGACGACAGGAGGCCCCAGCCACAGCCGAAAGGCGCACACAAAGGCGCGGATATAGTAGTTCTGGGTGGGTGCCCAGGCGGCACTCGACAAAAATGAGGCGCGCCGATCTCGCCGCAACGGGCTGGCAACTCAACGGCGGTGATGATTCAACCGACAGACACAAGGAGGACCAATGAACCTCGTACGACTATCCGAAACCACCATCGTGCGCGTCGAGGACGGCGCGGCGCACGTCCTGGCCAGCGCCGACGAAAAGCGCATCGGGCAGACCATCCCGTTAGCCGACCTGGCCGCCGAGCGTGGCTGGACGCAGGTCGAGCCAGAGCCGCCAGAGGCCCCGTTCGTGCCCTGGCTGTTGAACCTGCTCAGAGAGGCATTCAGGCGCAGATAAAGGTTGATAGAAAGGAACAGACAATGAAACGAATCACGGTTATCCTGCTTGCCCTCTCGCTCGTATTACTCGCTTGCACGCCACGAGTCATTACGCTGGAAGGCGAGACCATCGAACTGCGCACGGCGTTTAATATCAAGCTGCAAGGATCTACTTATCCAGTGTACGAATTTGAGCACGATGGGCTGTACTGCCTGATTAGCTATGGCAGCTTCCTGAGCGGCCTGTGGTGCGAACGGATTGAGGAATGACCTACTACACTGCCAGCGGCGTGGCCGACACCCGCACCATCTACGACGCACACGCCAATGGCGTACAGTACCTCCTCGCCGGGGCTGCCGATCGGATCGCACGCGCAGAACAGATCGCGGCACCTGCTCCAAATACGGCTGCACCGTCTCGGGTGGCGGCGTAGGGTTCGAACCGCCCGAGGGCGAGGTGGTGTGCATTTCGTGTGCGGGAGATCGCAAGAGGGGCTTGACACAGCCGCCCAGATCTGGTACAATGAAGGCGCGTGAGTAAAAGAAACGCAGCCCTGTAGCGGGGGCAAGTCACACACGAGGCAAACGCCCTTTTGTGGGTGTCCTGTCGCCTACCCTTAGTGTGTGAGGGAACCGCTTCAGGCCACAGGATACCCACAAGCGGGCGTTTTTCATTTTCAGAAGGAGAATACATGAACACGACAACAGCAGCAACACACACGATTGATGCACCGCACGGACGTCGTAGAATCGTGTCTATCCTAGTTTACCCCAGCAATAGCAGCGTTCGCGTCTGCCGAAAGGCACCCATTAATAACTACAAGGTGCGCTGGTATTATGACGTCAGCGAGCACATCCTGGCGCGACTAGGGGCCTATCGCCCGCCATCCGTTCGCCAAGGCGGGCAATCATCGACCGTCTAGCCAAGCAGCCACAAAACAGGAGCACCCATATGCGCGTTTACGGCGTAGACCCCGAGAGAGCCCCCGTTACCTATGATTATGATGTCAAATGCCCGCTTTGTAACATCGGGGATATACGCATCGCACTGCGCCTGGGAGAGAGCATAGAATGGATATGCCCGCACTGCGAGGAGCGCGTTGTGATTCAGTGGACATTTGACGAGATGCCCTTAGGAGCACCCGCAATGACCGAGACACGAGCAGAGTACAGCACCAGTAGCCGCCCCTGTGGCGAGCTGGCAGAAATGGCCATCAAACACGCCGAGAAGTACGGCGAGCCACTCGAGGATGTGCTATCCGGCCCCGTCGCCCTGGCCGTCGAGGCCATTGTCCAGGACATCACCGACCGACGCGGAATCAAGCACGCCTGGCGCGCGATTGACGGGTAGTATACTGATTTTTGTGTAAAAAGTGGGAACCAGGTATCCTTGGTAGCGGCAAAACTAACCAAGGAGGACACCATGGCTCCCAGACAGAAGAATACTACAGTTGAAGCGTTGAGTCAAAACGATTTCCAGTCCTTGCTCCAGGAACAGATCCGTATGGCCGTGCGGTTGACGCTGGTCACGATCCTGGAGGAAGAGGTCAGCGGCCTGGTCGGGGCCTTGCCCTACGAGCGCACACCTGAGCGGCGCGATTATCGAAATGGATATTACACACGCGATCTAGATACGACAGTCGGTCTGCTCGAAGACCTGTCGGTGCCGCGTACGCGCAATGGACATCAGACCCAGGTCTTTGAGAAGTACAAGCGCCGCCGGGCCGAGTTGGACAACGCCATCGGTGATATGTTCGTTGGCGGCGTCAGCACCCGCAAGGCCGGCGAGGTGGTCGAATCCTTGACAGGCTCCAAGCCCAGCCCGTCCACCGTGTCTCGGGTGTTCCACACCCTGGAAGGAGAGTATGAGGCCTGGAAGACGCGACCACTCGAAGAGCACTACGAATACGCCTTTGCCGATGGGACCTACTTTACGGTAATCTACGATGGTGAAGGTCACAAGATGCCCATCCTGGCCGTGATCGGCATCAACGTCACCGGCCAACGAGAGGTGTTAGGCTTCACCATTGGCGATCGGGAGAACCAAACGGCCTGGGAGAATCTCTTGGAGGATCTCAAGACCCGCGGGGTCAAAACGGTCGGATTATGGATCACCGATGGCAACCAAGCCATGATCAATGCCCTGGAGCTCAAGTTCCCGGACAGCCCGCGACAGCGGTGTGTCAAGCACAAGATGGATAATGTGCTGGGCTACGTACCCAACAAGCAGCGCGAGCCCGTGCGAGCGGAGCTGCGGGCGATCTTCTACCAGAAGAATCGTGAAGCGGCCGACCAAGAGGTAGCTGCCTTCTGTGAGAAGTTCGAACCGATCTACCCGTCGGCCGTGGCCTGCCTGAAACGCGATTTGGAGGCTTGCCTGACCTTCTACGCCTTTCCCAAGGCGCACTGGAAGACGATCCGCACGACCAACGTCATCGAGCGGCTGTACAATGAGGTCAAGCGACGCACCAAAAAGATGGCGACGGCCTTCCGAAACGAAAACAGTTGCTTGTTAATGTTCTATGCTATCGTACGAAGTATGAAGTTCCGAAGGATATCGATGCCCAAGACCGCTGCCTAGCCTGGACCCCTTTTACACAGAACTTGACACACTACCGATTGACGCCGATGTGCAAGACGAGATCAAGTACGTGTGGGGGATCATCATTGAGAAATGCGTAGAGGAGCACCCACAATGAGCATCCGAGTTATGACCAAAGTATGGGACACGTCACAGCAAAGCGGGAGCGCCCTGCTCTTGCTCCTGGCCCTGGCAGACCACGCCGCCGATGATGGGTTTTGCTGGCCCGGCGTGGAACGGTTGGCGCACAAAATCAGAATGTCCGAGCGCAGTGTCACCCGCCTACTCAAGACATTAGAGGAGGACGGCGACCTGCACGTCATCCGCCAGAACGGACAGCACAATTGGTATGTGGTGCGCGTCGGAATGTCTGACCAAGACGTGATTGAAACCCTCAAACAACGCCGTTTTGATACCCCTGACAACTTGTCACCCCTGACACCCCCGACAGTGCCCACTGACACAGCTACGCCGGAACCACTGACACAGTTATGTCAGCCGAACCATCATAAACCGTCAGTTAACCACCAGAAAGAACCGCCTGCGGCGGATTCTCCCCCTCCTTCCGAGGAGCCTTTTTACCTGGAAGGGGAAACGTCCACAGCACCACGGCAACGTCACACCGTCGAGGAGTGTAAAGCCGCCACGCGCAAAGCCCTGGAGGCCAACGCACGCAACGGGAATGGTCGTGCTGCTGTTGCCGACGCCTCTATCGATCCGTGGTTGTCCACCGCGCAGGAGTTCAGCGCGCTGATCATTACACCGTTTGAGAATGTACCGGACAGCAGGCGCCGAATGTGGGCCAATGACATCCGCGAGATCGTCGAGGACAGCGAGACGGGCAAAGGCCCAGGGGAGGTGTGCAGAGCGATCCGCTCGATCTCTACCTACCCGGCCTATGAATGGCTGCGGTCGGCCAACCGGCCTACGCACCGGGGATTTGCTGACGCGCTGCTGGCGGTGTTGTGGGGGCAGGCGTTGCCAGAAAAGGGTAATGGTAGTCCATCGACGCCGCGCACCGCCCCGAGCGGTTATAGGGTGATGCCCAGTGGATAAGTCATTTGACTACAACCACTTTTTGCACAAGCCTGATGACCAGGCGGGCGAGTTCCTGCGCTGGGCACAGAGCATCAAGGACTCACCAGGCATCCCGTTTGGCGTAGACGAGGTGGATCGCTCTGTCTTGCCGCTCCGCAAGGGCACCGAGACGATCTTATTGGGTAGGCCGGGGATGTGCAAAACCTCGATGCTGCTGGCCCTGGCCCGACAGGAGAGCGACCGGATCGTGGCGAGGGGCGCGTGGGACGAGCAAGCCGTGGTGTACGTGTCCTACGAGCAAACCAGCGAGGAATTGAGCGCCATTCTACAGACAGACATCCCGCTGGGCGACCTCGTGCGGGGACGCGCCGATGCGCTGGCCATCCGCCAAGCATCCTACCCGATGGTCAGTCGGGGATTGTGGATCGTAGGCCACGGATTGAGCCGGGCTGACCCAAGAGCGCCCCGCCTGACGCCTGAGAGCGTTTGGCGCACGATCCGGGTGATCCAGGAGGAATACCACCGCGAGATCACGCTGCTCTGCTTTGACTGCCTCCAGATCGTGCCCATCGAACACGCACGCGACCGGGTGCAGGCCGTCACCGAGATTCCGATCCGCGTCAAGGAACTGGCGATGGCCATCGGCTGCCCGGTGGTGCTGGCCGCGCAAGCCGGGCGGCAGGTAGACGAGTACAAGTGGCCGATCCCCGCGATGGCTGATTGCCAGTGGGGATCGAGCATCGAGCAGACCGCCGACCTCGTGCTGGCGCTGTGGAGGCCCTACAACACCTATGGCCCGGGCGCTGAACCGCTCCCCGCCGGCGTGATTGGGGACAAGCCTTATCCCGTCACCGACAAGCTGCTGGTTTTGAGAATGTTAAAGCAAAGATTCCAAGCGGGTCACTATACATGGGCATTGTCGCTCGATCCAGAAACGCTGGAAATGAGAAGCATGTCTGTGGAGAAAGAACCGCTGGAGGCGTGGTGATGGACATCCCCACGATTGAGCACGCGATCCAACTTGCACAAGAGCGCTGGCCGAGTACAGTATGGCGCGTCAAGACGCGAGACGAGGCGTGCAGCCCCTGTCCGTGGTGTGGTGGGGATGATCGGTTCGTTCTCTGGCTGTCGGGATACTACATGTGCCGCGCCGGGGATGGACATTGCGGGCGCGTGGGGTGGCTGGACGAGGAGAGCGCCACGGAATGGACGCCGGAAGAGCGACGGTTGCGCCGCCTAGAGGCCAAGCAAGCGCACGCGCAGCAAGAACGCGCTGACCTGGAGCGCCGCCTGTCTGCTATCGAACGCCTGAACCGCTCGCGCATCCACGAACGGTACTATGCCAACCTGGACGCCGCCGCCTATGAGTGGTGGATCGGGAAGGGCTGCGAGCTCTACACGATCCACGACTACAAGCTGGGCTACTGCCCACGCTGCCCCACCGACCGCGAGCACCGCCCGTCCTACACGATCCCGCTGCCGAACCAAGAGCGGACCGCCCTGCTGAACCTGCGCCACCGCCTGGCCGATGCGCCAAATGGCGACAAATATAGACCTGAACTTGCCGGGCTCGGATCGTGCTTGGCCTTCACTCATCACCTGGTCGACGCCGAGTGCGGTATCATCGTCGAGGGCAGTATCAAGGCGATGATCGCCGCGCAGCACGGATTCCCCGCCGTGGGCATCCTGGGCAAGGGTGGCAAATTCCACAAGGACTGGCTCGACCTGTTCCCGGCCGGCAAGCCGATCTACATTGCCCTCGACCCCGACGCGCAAGAGAGTGCCGAGCGCCTGGGTACCGGGATTGCCAAGACAGGCAAAGAGGTCTATGTGGCGCAATTCCCCGCCAAGCCGGATGATATGCTGGTCGAGGGCTGCACCACGCGGGAGTGGGCGCACTATCTCAAGCTGGCAAGGAGGATACATTGACCGCCAAGACTGGCCCCAAGCTGCCGAGTAAAAAGAACTGGCGCACCTATCGCCGCTGGAAAGGCTGGTCGGAATCGCCAGAAGCGTGGTATGTGGACGACACCAAGCCGAAGCGCAAGCCGCGCAAGAACGGGCACTAACCGCCCGGAAGGAGACACAGACAGATGACGACAAGGCCAAGGCCGTGGAGCGCGCACCGTGTACGCGGTGCCTATCAGATCGAGGATGCAAACGGCGACTATGTGTGCGTCGTGCCGGTTATCGGGCCAGACGATCCCGATGCGAGAGGCGACGCCGAGTTGATCGTCCAGTCCGTGAATGTGCTTGAACGCGTCAAGGCGTTTCTGGATACGATGCGTTTGGAGAGCGGCATTCTGAAAGAGAAGGTCGCGTGATGCACTGGATATACATCGTTTTGCTCTCAGCAGGCGGGGCCGTCATCGGCGGCATCGGGGCCTATTTCCTGCTGGCGATATTCACCGCCTCGCAGTCCGCCGACCTGGATCACGAGCGCTGGATCGCACTCTGCACGCTGGCCCGGTTGTATCACGCCGTCGAGAACTCGGGCGGGGACCGGAGCGCGGTGGATGCGGCAATGCAGCAGGCGAGAGAGGTGTTGGGGCGGTGAACGTCGCACCGGATGCACCCAGGCGACCCGCGCTCCGCTACTATATGGAAATGGCGCTATGAACCTCCCCGCCCTCCTCCAAGGCACCTATGAAACCCCCGACGGCCGGCGGCTCGACTACTGGACGCGCTGCGAACACTGTCCCGACCGGGGCAACTGCCCGCACGAGGACGAACCGGGCTGGATTCGTTTCAGCATCGACGGCAAGCCCAAGGTGCTCATTCAGGGCGTCATCACGCTGGCCCGGATCAACCGCGCCGTACACGACTACCTGGAGTGCGAGTGGGACGAACTAGACGAGGATGTCGCGCTGCCACCCAGGCAGATGGAGATGCAACTATGACCACCCTCCCCGACCCCGCCATAATGGCCCGCGAGTCGCGTCTTGAACTGCTCCTCTGGACGCAGCTTGAGCAGGCCGGCCTACCGCTGCCCGCGCATCAAGTCGAGCTACGCGGCCACCGCTGGGACTTTGCCTACCCCGAGCCGTGGCTAGTCTTGATCGAGGTGCAAGGTGGCACGCGGGGGCTGGGCCGCCACAGTCGCGAGCCGGGCTACAGTCAGGACCGGGCGCGAGCCAACCGCGCGCAGTTGGACGGTTGGATGGTGCTGGAGTTTACAAGCGGGATGCTCGATGACGGGAGCGCGCTGGAGACGGTGAGAGAGGCACTGGAGGTGAGAAGGTGACCGAGATGATCAGCTTTGGCGCGGGGGGTGATAGACAAGGCCCGCCGGGAGAGCGTGAATATCAGCGCGCTCCTGAGGGCAAAACTCAGAGAATGGGTGGATCAAGGTTGATGGACGTCTACTTGCACACCCGCGACTTTGATCGCCGCGGCTGTATTGTCGGCGCAAAGTTCGTCACCTACGCCACGCTCAAGCAGTGGTACGTGTGCCGCGAATGCGGCGGCGTGCCGGTGCATCACATCGAGCGGATCGACGGCGTGACACGGGACTGGGCCGAGTGCGCCGACTGCGGCACGCGGGATTTTATTCCTCAGTGGCTCTATGATCAGCAATGCCGGGAATACTATCTCATTCTCGACAACCTGCCCGACGAGCTAGCCGCGCTCTTTCCAGAGAGCGAACCACTGGACATCGGGGCCGATGAGGCTATCGCGGACCTGTACGAACTGTAAAAGGAGAATGGACAGATGCCAATCAAGGGACTTTCAGACAGAGACAGTGTGGACCCCCGCTTCAAGGAGATCGGGCGCTTGCGCAAAGGGGCCAGCAAGACGGGCAACCGGCCCGGCGCGGACCTCGACTATTTCCGCTTTGTGCCGGACAACGGGCGGCAGGACATCGCGCAGGCGTTCAAGGTGGCCTACGGTGAGCAACCCGAGCGACTGACCGTCTACTTCCCGTTTCCACGGATGGAGCAGGTGTTTAGCTCCTACCGCGAGGCATACGGGCAGAATCGGTTGTGTAAGCTGCGTTGTGATGGAGAGAACTGGATCGACTGGATCGAGGACGACAAGCACTACCACAGCGAGCGCGGCAGGCCGTGCGATTTCAAGTTCAAGGACGTGGCCAACAAATGCCCGGACTGCCCGTGCGGATACTATGGACGCCTCAAGGTGGTCCTGCCCGAACTTTTGTATGCTGGGCACATCGGGATCGTGCTGGTGATGACCACCTCGATCAACGACATCGCCAATCTGAGCGCCAAGCTCGTGCAGTGGGAGCCGCTGATCAAAAAGCCGTTTACGCTCTGGCGGGCACCCGAGCGGATCGGCGTGCCCATCAAGGGCAAGCGGGCCGCCGTCGAGAAAAGCCTACTGCACCTGGAGCTGCAAGAGGACGAAATGGTCCGCCTGCTCTTGGGCACGAAAGAGGACGTGCCCGCGTTGCCTGAGCCGGATCGGGAGCCAGATAATGTAATCATCGTCGGCGACGGGCAAGACGAGCCGCCGCCGGACCTGGACTATGACGGAGAACTGATCGAGGGGGATGAATTTCTGGAGGAGAAGCGAGACGAGGAGGAGGTTTTGCCGCCCTTCTTGATCCCGCCAGAGGAGAACGATTGGACCACATTCTTCAAGCGGGCCGTTGACGAGCTGGGCTACGACAACCCGGCGCACGCATCCAAGGTGAAAGATCGGTTGTGGTCAAACGATCCGCAACCCACCTGGGCCGATCTATGGGCCTATATGGTCGAACACCAGGCAGAGAAGGGCCTGGTCGGCTAGACTAACCGAGGGCGGTTTCGGGGGCACCGTTCGCAGCGGTGCCCCTTCTAAGATTGAGGATACGCGGCATAGACGCAGAAAGGCTCGATAAAGTGGGAACGCAGTTTTTTGTTATAAAAGTTGAGACGTGTGGAGAGGGCAAGATCGAATCTCGCGTCGAGCTAAGAGAGGCCCTGGTGGCAATTGGAGCAATCCATCCCCACCAGTTGCCGGACTGGCAGGAGAGACAAGATGCCTTTGATGTGAAGAATTTCGCGGAAGAAGAGGCCGCTCTCGCTAAGGCAGGGGGAGAATAGAAAGGAGGTGCATCGACATGCTGGAGCTGTCCGACGTGCTCCGCACCGCAGTCTATCCGGGCTTTGCGTAAGCGGCCTTTCAAGGTTGGAGATCGGGTGTATCTCTACACAGGGATGCGGACAAAAGCGTGTCGCAAACTCGGAGAGAGCGATTGTATAGAGGCCATCCCAATTGAGATCAGCCGGCCAAATGGTGTAGAGCCGTGGATGGGCGCTGTGGTGCTATGGCACATATTTCTGTTGTGGCAGTATGAGGTAGAGCGGATCGCCCGAGCAGATGGTTTTGAAAGCGCAGTGGCGTTTTATGATTTCTTTGTGCCCGACGGAAAGCCATTTTATGGCCAGCTCATCAAGTGGGCGGTTCCGATAAGTTGACTTCTCGGAAGAGCGGAAGTCAAGTGGATTGTTGAGTTAGTTGCCACATGAGTTGCTGAAAAATGCCAGGACGCCATCGGCCTGTTGGCCGAGCGGCACCGAGGTGAAATCACCGACGTGCTACGCGACGTGCTGGCACAGGTGGACGGGGAACGTCGTGAACCATAATTCAAGCAGGCGGGGCGACTGGATGGTCGCCCCGCTCTTTGCTGTCTACCCGCCGCGCGTGCCATTCATCAGCGCCGGCTTGGAACGAACAGCCTGAACGCCTCACGAACGATGTCGCCCCAGCAGGCTTTGAATCTCCATACGCATCGCTGAAACCTTGCGCTCTGCGACAAAGTGCACGATCAGCGCCGCCGCAATGCCCTGTAGCGCCGCGACTACAGCAAGCGCAAACTCCCGGTACTCTGGCGCGACCCAAATCCCGATGGCCATAATAGCGATGGATACTACCGCGTCTATGATGACCGTCCACAGCTCTCTACTCATTGTCATACTCCTTTTACTGTCTCCACTCTAGAAATAGCTGCACGATGACCGGCAGCGCGGCCCCGGCGAATGCCCAGATCGCCGGCCTGGTTTTCAACTTCACGATCTCGTTGTTGATCGTGCCCATCGTCGCCGTCAATGCCGTAATGTTCGAGGCGTTCGCCGCTACCGTCCTGGCCAGGTCGGCCAGCCGATCCTCCAGGTTCTCGCGCTTCGCCTCGCAGAGCGCCGACTGCTGCACGATGGCAGCACCGGTGATGGTCTGAATCTCGCTTGTCGTTTTGGCGTCCGTCATCATCACTCCTGACTCGCATAGATAGCGCGGCATTCGGTCACGAACACGCGCAGCATTCCGGCTACGGCGTGCAGCGCGCCGTGCTGCATCTGCGACCGATGTGGTGGATCGTAGACGGCCTCCATATGCGAGCACCCAGGGCAATCATAGACGTGGACCGTTCCCGCCGAGTTGGAGACGCAGAACTCGGCAGTCATCCGCTCGAAACAGTGCGGACATCGGTTGCCGTGCGGGAGACCATCACGGTGGATCATCCCGGCCACACCACGGGATTGCGCGCCGCCAGTTCCTCACGCACGATCTGGCGTATCCGGTCATAGTCCACAGGTTCGCCCGGCTCAGGACCAGGGCCGCCGCCCTCCTCAGTCAAGTGCGCATCGTCCACATAGATATCGTTGTGCGACAGCGCCCACTTGTTCGCAGCGCGGATAAAGAGCGTGATTTGCCCAGCGCCCGCCAATACCTTGTGGCTGCCCAGGCGCTTGTATTCCGCACCGATCCACTCCCACTCTGTCCAGGCGATGCCCGGCGCGAATGCGTCCGTGCCACCGTTGGGATCGATGCCCAACGAGGCGTACAGCTCCCCATCGCTCACGGCAGGATCGTCCCCGTTGCTGCACCACGCTTGCGCCGCCACGTTGAATTGGTAGACCGCGCCGACAGTGGCCTGAACGCGCTGGTATACCCCGCCGTCCATCACCTTCCAACGAATAAACCAACATTGCGCCGTATCGCCGTCAAGCACGCGCCGGGGGTCCACCGACTTGGGCGCCGGCTTGTACTCTGGCAACTGGCACGGTCCCGAGCTGCCGCCGGACAGGGGTGGCGCGCCGCTGCTGGCGAAATAGTGCCAGTCGTGGGCGACCTTGACGGTGGATAGTCCGGGTGCCTCGACGTAGGGCAATTCAAACGATGGATTGAGCAAGGGCTCCTCCTCTGGCGGTTCAACGTCCTGCGGCCAACTGTAGCCTTGCGCCACGGCATTGTAAAAGTCGGCGTGTACGTTCAGCTTGTCGATGTTGATGCTCATGCTCAATCTCCTTTCAATGCTCCGCCCGCCGCCGCCATTCGTCGCTCTACCTCTGCCAGCCCGCGCCCCAGTCCCGCGACCTGTGCCTCCAGTTCCGTCACCCGCGCCTCCAGGTCATTAGGCGGTTCGGGCGGTTCCGGTTCCGTGGGCCAGCGATACCCGGCTTGCTGCGCCTGCTGGAAGTCCGCGATCACGTTCCCCTTGCCGTCGATGGCGTACTGGTCGTACTTCGGCCAGCGGTAGAGGCACGCGCAGCGAATGGCCTGCTTGCCGCTCTGGTTCCAGCCGTCGATCTCCTGGTACATCACCGGTATCCACCCGTTGCGCTGATCGAGCCACGGGCCGTTCTGGTTCGTCTCGGTCAAGTAGACTGGACGGTCCTTGTACTTGTCGGGCACCGCCGCCAGCCAGTCGCGGTAGGTGCGGAATCCGTTGTGGTATGCCTGGTAAGGCGCGCTCATGCGATCCTCAGACGTGATGCTGGCCGGGTCCGGGCCGCGGCTGTAGGTGTGGATGGCGAACCCGTCCACGTGCGCGCAGTCGGTGGCGAGCTGCTTGAAATAGTCGATCCATGGTCCTGATTCCACGTTCCAGGGGCCGATGGGCGGCACTAGCACCTCGTCGAACTCGTGGCCGGGCAAGGCGTGAATCGCATCCCAGCACTCGTTGTAGCAGAGCGCCACGTAGGCAGGCGACAACTTCCAGCCGTCGGGACGTTCAATGGACAGGTTCGGTTCGTTGCCGATGATCCACCTATGGCAAAACTTGGAGTTCTGCACCAGCGTGCGCACGCGCTGCACGTAGGCGTCCAACTTGTCGGCGCGGGGCAGCGTCCCGGCCTGGTAGCCCCAGCGGTACTGGATGCGGCAGATGATGCCGTAGCCGTCGCGCTCCCACTCGCCGTAGTCTTTGCCTGGATGTGGCTCTGCGTTGTCCCCCACCTCGACTAGGAAGAGAATCCACCCGCGCGGCATCACGTCCCTGGGCATCGGCTCGTGGCAGCCATAGATGAGCGGTGAGGTGCCCGGTAGGTTCATAGTGCCTCCTATATGCCATACAGCGCACGCGTGTGGTGGTAGAACGCTGATACGATGGTGTTGGACAGGAGCATCGTCGAGAGAAAGCAGAGCCCGACTTGCCCATCTAACAGGTTGCCCGCTGCACCGCTCGGCGCGCCGATGGTAAAGTCGGCCCCCGAGTTGTTCAGCGCCGCTGGGATACCGACTGCGTTGGTGTTGCTCTCTAGCGTGCCTTGACTGGCCCACACCTTGATCTCGGTGCTCGGATCGTAGCGCCCACAGACAAAGGTCCAAGTAGCCGTTGTCGGGGCAGTGGTCAGGTTCAGATCAACTGTGTCCACCGCCGCCCCGTCGCTCACTTGAAACCGGATCGGATCACCCGCAATGTCACCCCGGAACAGAAGCCAATACGAACTTGTGGCTGTTATCACAGTCCCTTTACCGATCAAGAACTCGGCTGCCGTCAAGCGGTCAAACCGAAACCAGCCGCCCAACGTCAAGCCGCGCTGTGCCGCTGCAATGTACGTCTCGGTGCCGAGAGTGTCCAGCCCGGCCTCGTCGGCGCGGTTGAGGTAGTCGCCCGTGCCGTCCAAGGCGAGATACGGGATCAGCCCGTCGTTTGAATAGGTCGGGTTGCCGTTGTAGGAGAGCGTGCGCCCTTGACCGGATAGGTCGTACTGGTCGCCGTTCTCGTCAAAGCTGCCCATTGTCCAGAGCCCGCGCAGGCCGGGCAGGTTCAGGCCAGCGGCCACTGCCGTTTTCCAGGCAAACGTGCCGTCGTGCCGGTTCTGCAACTCTCCGCTGCGGCTTTTCATCACGTCCCCGCGTCGAATGGTTGTGCCGGTCATCTACCCCCTCATTCCAAGTTTTGCTAACATCTGATCCAGCCGACCTACTTTGTCCCCGCTGATCTGTAGCCCCCACGGTGCGCTGTAGCGCACGCTCTCTACGAAAATGTGACGCGGGTCTCTGCGCATCGTCGCGGGCACAGTCTGCCCGGTCAAAAAGTCAGGCAAAAACAACCATCGCGCAGGCCGCGCCAGCCAGGGCATAATCTCCTGTCCGCTCCCGTACCGCTCCAGGCGCATGCCCGCGCCGCCGATGCGATGCTGGTACTGCACATCGGTCGGCACAGCGGTGTAGACGGCCCGCCGGTCCTCGTAGACCCCGAACGTATAGCGCGCGTCGTTCACATCGCCCACGCCAACGAGGTCCGTGATCACGTCCCAGGCCATCCTGTTGTCGTTCTCGTAGCGCGAGGTCAAGAAGGCGTTATCCACCGTCTTGCTATAGTCCGTCGAGAACATCCCGTTCGGGTCATCGGCCAGGGCCAATTGTACCTTGCCTGTCCCGTCGTCGTTGCTGATCTGCACCGTCGCCGCCGTGGTGTCCTGCATCACGTATCGCTGTAGGCGATGCACGTAGCCCAAGCAGTCCAGCGTGATCGACGGTGTGCTCGTGTCGCCCAACCCCAGCTCTTCGCTGCTCTGCGGCCACGCATTCTCCGCCAGAAACGTGTCTCGTATCTGCTCGGCCTCGTCTGTCGTGCCGTCGTCCAAGAGCTGCCCCTGGCTGAGAACCGTTTCTAGCACGCCATAGAGCGCCCGGCTGTCGTCGTCGTCCTGAATCGTGGTCGTGGTCTGCGTGCCCACGGTCGGCGGCGTGGTCGTAGCGTCGAGAATGGGCGTGTACGTCACGCTGACCCGGTTGCCGACCTGCATCACCGGCCCGTGGACGGCGGTCAGTGTACCTGCCGAGTAGGTGATCTGGTTGACGAACCCTTCCCACACCGTCGTCAATTCTGGACCATAGACCTCAATGTGCCGGTTGAGACCCTGGGCAAACCACGATTCGAGTACCTGGCGCACATCGCTAAATGTCATCCGCGCCGACCAGAACCCGCCATTGGCCAGTATCTCGTGATCGTAGCTGTCCACCTGTTGCCCAAGTTGGTCCGTGATCAGTGTGCCGTTAGGGGTGTACAAGGGTGTGCTCGTGTCGATGGACGGCTTGAACGCTGAAATGGACAGCCCTACAGAACGGTAGACGCTCACTTGTCGCCTCGCATCAGCAGATAACGCTCGGTCGCCCAGTTCTGGATCGAGCCGCATACCCAAGGTTCCGACTTTTGATCGAACGTCGAGGCCGAGTAATAGCGTGTGCTACAAACCCAAAGACGTTGCCGCGTGTCGGGTAACAGGACCGGCCCCTCTGGTGCGATGCCCTGCCAGTTGGCGCGTAGCACATCGTCGGCGGACGAATGAACCGAAACGTGCCAGCGTCGCGGATCGGATACGTTGTCGGCGTTGACAACCTGACTTCGCACCGTCTTGTTCCGATTGCCTGCAAAAGTATTCACCGTATTGGCCGTGTCTATGCAGTCGGCAGCCCACTCGTCTACAGGCAGCAGGATCATATCATAGAGTGTAGCCTGCCCCGTCCCATCGCCGTCGGCATCGATGCGGAAGATGAGTGCTGAACTATCGAAGTTACCATAGGCTGTGTCGATGTTGATCTGGCCAAAGTCGAGAAGCTGCCAATCATCCGTCGTCTCAAATTCCATCCAGTCCGAGATAAAGAACGCCTCAGCCTGGTTCTCGGTTGTGCCTGGCGTATATGTACTTGCCCAAGTCTGCAACGAAATCGCGCCTACCGAACCACTTGTCTGGTACGCTCGCACGTACAGATGGAATACGCCCTGATATTGCTCCACGGCATCCGTGCCTTCTAGCACAACCGCCACGCCTGCCGATACGGCAGCTGGCCCCGTCAGCGTGATCGCCTTGCCCGTCGGCGTCGTGACATCGTTTACGAGACCGCCGATGGCGGCGGGCACAATGCGTACCGTCGCGTCGTCAGCCAGGGAAATGAACTGTTGGTCAGAAGCAGAAGAGGTCAAGTTGATGTACGGCGAGAAATACTCCCCGCGCGCTATGCTCCGCAATCCCATCAGCACCCGGTTGTAGTACAGGTCTAAGTTTGAGTTGTTGTTACTCTGGTTCTCCAGGTAGACCCGCGCCAGTGCAGGCACGTTGCCGTTCAGATGGTCTTTCTGTATCTCTAAGAACGGCCAGAGAACCGTATACACATGCCGATTCTGCTGGATCGGTGGCCGCGTGCCAGCGTCCTGCACCTCAGCCCGCACCCAGAGCGCCGTCACGCCGTTGACGGTCGAGATGGACCAGCTCGGGTCTTGCGCCCAGTGCAGCGAGTGAACGCCCGTCGTGTCAAAAGCCGCGCCAGTCATCGCGCCGTTCTGATCGGTGTTGTCCTGAACGGTAAGTGCGGCCCACGCCGCACCGTTCCAGAACTCCCAGTCAATATCCGCAATATCTGCCTGCTCCTGTGATAGATCGAATACCAGCGAGCAGAACGGACCCGCGTTGGCTACAGTGCTATCGATCCCGAAATACACTCGGTCATTCGCCGCCGGGACGGCAGGCAATAGGCTGTAGGGTGGATCGTTGGCGAGCAGGTTGGCCCCGAATGCGCCGCCGTCCTCTACAAAGATATGCGTCAGGCCGATGGTATTGTGTTTGTTGGCGATATAGGTAAACTCTGGATCGCAGCTCGTCTCACGCGAATCGCTCACCGGATCGTAATTGCCATAGATGATTGAGCAGCAATCCCCCCAGACTGTATTAGAGACCGTGCCATCGTTGCTGTTTGGACTCAGGTCGTAGATCGTCGTCCCGTAACCCTCGTGAATGCCAACCCATTCCACCGTTGGCCCGGAGGGAATCACGCATCGCTCGGGTACGGTGAATGCTACCCCAGGCGTATAGAGCGCCGAGCTTGCGATCCGAACCCACCCGATCAGGCCATCAAAGTCACCGGTTCCACCAGCAGGAGAGGCACAGCCGATATAGCACGTCTCTGCTGTGTCCGCGTCATACACACCTTGGGCATCATTCTGCGTAGTGTATGATGAGATCGGCGTACCGTCGATCCAGAGATAGATTTTGTTGTCGCCACTGTTGTTGAATACCATTGCGAGGTGGTGCCAAGCGTCGAACTCAGTTGTCGTGAACTCGTCCAGACCAGAACGAGAGAGAGCATCCTGTGTGTTATAGAGGCATCGCCCACTCAGCCCGTTCGCATTGTCGATAAAAAAGTCCCACCCTACAGCATTCCACGGTCCTTTTGCCGAAATGATTCCGACGTTGTTTGATCCCCATCCCTCGACATAGACCCAGGCATCGACAGTCATATCCCCTGCGCTTGGAATATTCTGCAACGCAACAGGGTTGCCTAGCGTGACAAATGAGGTCGCGCCGTCGAACTCCAGTGGGTAAATTGCGCACATCTCTTGCATTGCGCTGATTTCCACACAATCAGAATCACCGGGGTAATTGCCGCGCCAGGCTGGCTCTCGCTCCAAGACGATCTCGAACTCTGAGATGCCCGACTGGATCACGGTCTGCCAGAACGGCTGGCCGAACGGGTTGCCCGCACCCGGTGTACGGTAGTCATGGACCAGCGCATACCGCACGTTGGACTCGTTGACCCCGACCGCCTCGATCCACACGGGCGTGGTCGACCACCCCGACGGCCCCCAGTTGCGCGCCTGTTCCAAGAGGTTGTAGAGCAGGTGCAGCCGGTCAGCCAATCCGTCGGCGTCAAAGTCGGTGATCTCGACGGTCAGCACCTCTTGCACGTTGCCGAGTTTGGAGACTTTGAGGAATCGTCCATCGGCCAGCGCGCTGTCAGCCCACACCCCGCCGCCTTTCGTCTCGGCGGTGCGCATTGCCCATTCGGTGATGCAAAAGCCGTTCACGCGGTCGAGCAGGTCTACCGCGTGCAAGATGCCGCTGTCGGCGTCGGTCGTGCCGTCGGAGAGAATGAATTGTCGATAGGGAATTGTGCCCACTATGCCGCTCCTGCCAGCGCCCTGCGCACCGTGCGCAAGATCATCGCCTCGAATGCCACCGCGTCTATGCCGCTGTTCACCGTCGTGTCAAAGCTGAACGAGTTTGCCGTCTGGTTGGTCACGCTCCCCGCCGGCCGGAAAGAGGACCCCATCCCTGCCGGCTGAAACGTCATCGCGCCCTGGAGCTGCGGAATACTCACCCGCGCCATTCGCTCCATTGCATCGGCGGCGGTCTGGATGCCAATGGCCAGCGGGGAGGGCGATTGGCCGACCAGGAACTTGATCTTGTCCCAGAATCCCGGCCCCATCCCCTCGATTCGCTTGATCAAATTGCCCAGCCATGTGTCCGAGTTTTTGAGCGCTTGGTACATCGTGTCAATGCCCGTTGCCAGCGGGTCGATCACCTCGTCCTTGAACCACTGCAAGATTGGGCCTAGTCCATCCTCACCTAAAATCTCGGGTATGAACGTGTCCTTGATGTAGTCTCGCACGTTCTGGAATGCCTCAAGCAGGCTTTGGTCTCCGGTCAGTACGCCGAGCAGGTTGTCACTGATTTCGCTGTAGAGACCCCCAAGCGATTCTGTCAGCGGGTCCCACGCCTCGACAATCATCTGTTTGACTACCGGAATGTTGTCAACGAGCCAATCCTCTACATTTTGCAAGAACGGGTACTTTTCCTTGAGCGTGTCCCACGCCTCGCCGACCGTGTCCTTGAACTCGGTCCAGGTCCCACCTAGTTTTGCGATGGCGGCGTCCCACTTGTCGGAAAACTCTTCTTTGATGGTCTGCCAGATGCCGCCCAGGCTGGTCTTGATCCGCCCCTTGGCGTCCTCAATCGCCTGGGCAATCGCCCCGCCGATACCCCCGGCTGCCGGTCGAAGCGCGCCCTCGGGTAGACCCGGAATCACAGCCCCCTTGCCTGCTCCGCTGCCCCGCCGTTCCTGCTCGGTCAGCGCGTCTTGAATGCCGAAAAGCTGCTGTAGAAATCGCTGCTGCCACTCGACTTGTTCTTTGAGCGCGTCCACCTGCTCTTTGGCGGCGTCCACGCCCGTCTCGGCGGCGCCCACCTCTTTGCGCGCCACGTTGGCCTCTTCCTCGGCGGCGTTGATCCGGGCGAGCTGGGCCTGTAACGCCTGCTCGCTGGCCCCCTCGCGCAACATCTGGTTGTACTTGGCGGTCTCGGCGCTCACTCGCTGATTGGTGCGCACCGCCCGCTCTTGTGCGTCGGCCAGCTTTTGCTCTGCCACGGCCACGGCGTCGGTCGCATCGGCCAGGGCAAACTCGCGCCGCGCCAATTCCGCGATGTCGTCTCCGAACTGCTCGGAGGATTTGGCCAGGATGTTGAGCGCCCCGGCCCGGTCGCCGCCCGCCAGCGCGCCGGAAAGCGCCTTGCTCACGTCGGCAAAGGCCGGCCCTTCAAGCGCCTTTTTGAGCGGCCCCTGCACCGACTCGAGCACGCCAAAGTCCGCCTCGGTCATCCCTTTCAAAAATGACTCGAACGCCGCGATGCCCCACTTGTCGAGGTCGGGCGCCACTTTGGGCGGGCTGCCCGGTGCAAGCCACCAGGACAGGATGTTACCGATCTGGTTCATCGCCCAGGTCAGGACGGTGTTCGCCGCGTCCAGGATGCCCACGGCGAAATTGGTCACGAGGTCCGCGCCCCATTGGATCGCGCTCGCAGCCATCCCGCCCATTCGCGCCGTCCAGTCGGCGTCCAGGTTGCCCAGCCAGTGCGCGGCTCGATCTGCCAGGTCTCTGAATCCATCGCCGACCAGGGCGAGCACCGCGCCCAGGTTGACCAGGAGCGGGTAGAATGCGCCGCCCTCGCTGATCGCCGCTGAGAATGCGCCGGTCAGCGCGTTGACGCCTTGCAGGAACGAGGTGAACGCAGGTAGGAGGAACTGGCCCAGCGTGTCCTTGATGTTCTGGAAATTAGCTTGTAGCATTGCCATCTGAGCGCCTGCCGTCTCGCTGATGTCCGGCAATGCACCAAACTTTTCTTCGAGCTTGGCCAGGGCCAGCTCGGTGAGTGCGGTTTGCTGTTCAACCTTGGTCAGTTGGTCGGCCTCTTTGCCGAACATCTCAGACGCCTTAGCGGTCGCCTCTGCTACGCCGACCTGGATTTTGAGATTATCCAGGATCATCGGGGACACACGCCCCACGCCGGTGACGAGGCTATTTAGCAGGTAATTCATATCGGTGCCGGTTGCCGCCGATACCTTGCCCAGCAGGCCCAGCGCTTCCGGCAAGCGCTCGGCAAACTGTCGATTGACGAGGGCCGCCGCGTCGTTGTAGGAGCGCATCAAGTCGCGGTTGGCAATCATCCCGCTGGAAGAGCGTTGTAACGCGCTGAGCATGGCCCCGCTGCCACCCTCGATCTCTTGGGTCAGCGTGCGGAACTGGAAGTCTAAGCCCTGGATTGGCGCGGTCTGTTGTGCGAGCTCGGCCATTTTCTTGCCCAACGCCGCGACGCCTACCGCAGCCCCACCCAAAGCCGCGATTGATCCGGCTGCCGCCACGCCCACGCCCGCAATGGCTGGGCCAGCAGCACCTAGATATTTGGTCGCAACCCCGGCGAGTTGCCCGAGGCTGCCCATTTTGCCGCCCAATTGGGCAATTCCGCCGCCCAATCCCGTTAGATTTTGGAGTGCGCTGCCAACTGTCGCGAGAGAAGCACCCCAGGTTTGGAGCTTTGCTGCGTTTGCGCTTCCCCCGACCGCCTTTCCAAATCCGTCAACCGCTTGTCCAGCGGCCTTCATTTGCGTAATGAATTGGCTTGCGCCCTCGACGGCGAGGATTACGCCTTCTTTTTGCATTGCTATTCTAGTCTCGTTCCGCCTGGTACTGTTCCCAGGCGCGCATCGTGTTGGTCGCCCGCACCCAGGCCATCAATTCAGTCTTGCGCTGCACGCTCAACTCGTCCCACACATCCGCCATCCCGGTCGTGACCATCGCGTCCATCTCGACGGCCAGCGGCCCCAGCAGCCAACCCGGCTCAGCCTTGCGCCGGTCCCTGCGCGCCAGGAACGCTCGAATCTCCTTGAGCGTCGGCCCCGTCTCGGAGTCCCAGTGAATCGAGAAACGTGGCCTCGACGGAATCGAGTGCCTCCTGTGCCAGGCCACTGGCACGCATAATGCCCGCCGTCACCCTTGCGCCGTCCGCCTGCGTGCGGATCACCTCGTTGTCGATGAACGACAGGCGGAGCGCCGCGGCGTGGGGCAAGTCGCCGTCCTCGATCTCGAATCCAAAGAGCGCGCGCTGTTCGGCGGCCCACGTTTCCAGGTCGGCAGGCAGGCCGCGCACCCGGACGCCACGGAGGGCCATAAAGCGCCCGCGCATCTCGTTGCGCTTGGCGGCAATCGCGGCCATCTCGGCGTCGTAGGCGGCCTTGGCCTCCAGGTAAGCGCACCACTTTTCCCGGTCCGCTGCGGGCGTCGTTGGATCGTCGGCGGCCTTCTGGTCATAGGTCCGTTCTTCCGTCTCTCCGCCCGCGCCCATCACGGTGTAGGTCGGCGGTTCGGGCGCGTCCGGCTCGGCTAGCGTCTGCCCGGCCCTCAGCAGCAGGTCCGCCACGGGTTGGCATTCCACCTGCCAACCGGAGGCGGTCGTCACGACGACAGTCCCGTCGCTCTCGACTTCGTACAGTGTGCTCATTGCTCACCCCTCAGTTCTGGGTTGTCTACAAGCACCTGCATAATGCCGTAGGATAGGGCGGCAAGCTGCCCCTCGTCGTGTCGCTCATATCCGGCGTGTACCAAGATGGCGTGCATCACCTCGTGCCACAGTGTCGCCCTTTGCGCCGCCGGGCTCAAAGTTGACTCTAGCTTGATCGCGGATTCATCGTGTGCAAGCTGCCCGTCTATCGGTTCGTCCCCGTCCCTCAAGTTGGGCACGTACTCAACCTGGTAGTAGATCGCGCCAATGCGTACTTTGTTCATTGCTCCCCTTTTCGTGGAAACAGCCGAGTTAGCAGGGAGGGGAGCGCCCCACTAGCCCGGCTGTCTCCATAACGGACACCCGTTTTTGCTCCCCTAGTTTGTGTCCGCGTTACCCTAGTCCCAGGTCTCGCCCGCCGGCTTGAGCGTCCATACGATGCTATGCCCGCCGGTCAACTGCTCGCCGACGCCGTGTACCTTGTTGTAGCCGCACACCTGGATCGCGTTGATGCCGTAGTAGGTCGGCGTCGTAGAGAACGAGGTGGTGTGCGTGTAGACCTCCCACTCGTAGCCGCCGTCAAACGTGCGGTAGATTGCCGGGTATTTGTGCGTGCTCACCACGCGGTAGCCACCGATAAATCCGCAGTATTCGTCAATGAATCGCCCGTCCCCGGTCTCGGTCGGCGCGCTGGGCAAGTTGCGCTCGGTCCACGTCGCGCCCCAGTCGTTGGTGTACCAGACGTTGATCCCGTCGTCCGTGCCGACCCAAACGCGGTTGGAGTCGATGACCGAGACCCAGATGCCCTCTTGTGCCTCTGGCTCCGCCGTCGCCAGCGCCCAGTGTGCGCCGCCGTCGGTCGTCTGGATAAAGTGCCCACTGGTTGCGGGTTGCCCGCCCACCGCCCAGCCATAATTGGCGTCGGCAAAGTGAACATAATACAACCCTTCGCTTGCGCCCGCGTCGGGCACGCTCTGCGCCGTCCAGGACGCGCCGCCGTCAGACGAAAAATAGACGTTGGCCTGATCCGTGCAAAACCAGATATGGCGCTCGTCCAGTGCAAACAGCGCACCCGAGTGCAGCGCATACTCGCCGTTCGTGCTGCCCACGTTGACGGTCGTCCAGGTGGCACCGCCGTCGTCCGAGTAGGCAATCTCGGCGGGGTTGGCGCCGTCTGTCGTGCCACGGGCAGCGATCAGGCGCTCGGTCGTCGAATCGATGGAAAAGCATACCAGCGATGCGACGGCTTCGCCGGCCGCAAACGGATCTGCCGCGCCAGTGGTCCAGGTTGCGGCGTAGTCATCGCTGTAGTACGTGTTGGCCGTCGCGCCTGCACTGGTCGCATCCTCGCCGACCTGGAGGTACTTGCACGCGCCCTCTTTGGAGCCACACGGACCCAGGCATTGCGGCGTGGTGCACGTCACGATATCCCGCAGCGGGTTGTCCGAGTCCTGCGCATCCGTCACCGTGCCGACCAGAGGCCAGTATTCCTCTGGAAGCGGCTGGGCGCTGAGGCTAAACGTCTGTTCGTTCTTCTCTGCGCCTTCGCCCTCATTTGCTCGCCTGCGCACGTTCTGCGCGCTGCTCTTGCTCGTCACGAACGAGTTGGCAAGAAGCTGGCCCGATTCGTAGTTGAGGAATGTGTCGGCCCTGCCACAGTGGAAATGGTGCACATAGACACCCACCGGGCAGCGTTCCTTTGCCACCTTGGCCAGCCACGCGCGAGATTTCTTACGCCAGCTCATCACGTCCCCCGTGGCCGCGCTGGGCGTGCCCTGCGTGCGGTTGACCGTGACCCAGTTGCCTGCCGCGTCTTGGCAAAACCGGCTCGTTACGTCGCCTTGCGGCTCGTCGATTCCGTCGATGTCTGAGCAGAGAAGCGGGTAGCTGATCGTGTTGGGGCCACCGGGTTGTACCCAGATCACCCCGTTGAAGTTGTCAAAGTAGTTGTCGTTAGGCATTGCCTATTTACTCCTTGGGGGTTTTGCCTCTGCGGCCCGCCGGGCCGCGTCACGCACCACCCGTCCGATTAGATTGGTTCCGATCCGTATGAGCTGGCGATCTCGGTCACGGAGATCGTCCAGCGTGTAGATGCCCGCTTGGCGGAGCATAGAGGCCAATGTCTCAGTCGTGATGCTGTCCATTCCCAGGTACGCTTCCCACTGGATGCCGTAGTAGGGGCATTGGTCCAGGTCGCCTTGTGCGATCGTGCCGTCCTCGATCTTGGCCGTGGGCGCGTAGTAGCGCCGAAAGTCGTCGGTCTGCACCAGCGCGCTCTTGCCCTGTTCCTCGATCACGCGCACCAGGATGCGCTCTGGTTCTGGCGTCGGACCCGGTTCTGGATGGGTCGATCCGGTTTGCTCGTTCAATTCTTCTGTCATTTGAATATCCTGCCTATGCCTTGCCCGATTCGCTTGGCGAATTTGGGCACATATTTGATCGTAATCGCCAATCCAAAACGGCGAGCCTTGGTACCGGGATGATCCACCTCTTTAAATGCGACTCGTTCCCCGTCCGATACAGTTCCGGGGCCGCCGAACTTGCCAATGGGCTTGGTTTTTGGCTGATAGCTTCTTGGGCCGCCCCACACAAACGAGAGCGCTTTTGCATTCTTTGCGCGTATCTTGTGCGGTTTCGTGCCTCTGCCGTAGCGCCAGATATTCTCGTTGGGGCCTTGCGCCTCAATTCCAATCGTGAACCTTCGCACCTTAGCGACAAACTTCGGCTGGTGATCCCAGTCAGCTACCACCTTGTCATACTCTTCGATCAGGTCTATTGCAGCCTCTTTTTGGGCGTCTTTGAGTTCAGCTTTCGCTCGTTTAGCCCAATCTGCGACCTTGCCCTTTCCAATTCGCTTGGCTCCAATCCTCATTCCATCACCCTAAACACTGCCGTTGCGCCATTCGTCCGTCTCGGCGTCAGGAACTTGACGCCATCCCGCGCGTCTACGTAGCCTGTCGTTCGGTCTTGCCCGAACCAATACACCAGGCCAGTCACCTGCCCGCGCCAGGGACGCACACCCGGCGCCTTGCCGGTGTAGGCCACGCGCAGCCAGCCAAACTCGCCCGGCCACGGTGGGGGCGGGCCGTCCGGTTCTTGTGGCACGACACGTCGCGCCCGTCCTCCGCCGCCTCAAGACACCTAGTGGTCCGCCTTCTCTGCGACGTAAAAGCGGTAGCCGTGCTCGACCAGCCAGCCCAGGCAGCGGCCATAGAGCCAGTCGGGGCAGGCTGCCGCCAGGAGAAGCGCCCAGTAGACGATCCCCTTCCGGCACAGAGAGCGCGCCAGCCATCTCGGTTGTACGACCATGATTAGCGGTTCGGCCATCTAGCTGTTCCTCAGAATATCGTTATAGATGATCATCGCCCGGCTGAATGCGTCCTGCCCCTGCTGTGCCCAGCCCATCGCCGGGAAATTGGCCCCGGTTGCGCCATCGCACACGTCAATCACGCCCGTGGCAATGTTCGTGAGCTGCGTGCCCATCCACTGGAGCAGCGTGTCCTTGCGCGCATCGCTCAAGTGTGGGTTGCCGCAGGGACACGAATAGTACGATGCCGCGTCAATAATGACCAGCTTTTCCAGGTACGAGGTCGCCCAGCTTGCCAGGGTGCAGTCGCAGGCCCCAACCGATGCCAATGCTGCATGGATGTCTGTTGCTGCCACGTCCAGCCAGTGCTCGATATTGGCGATCTGCATCCCGGTGATAAGCGTGATGCGGTAGGAATCGCCATTGTCCCACGTGACGCCCGTTGCCGTGATCGTCGTCTCTGTGACGGCAGTCACCGGGCCGCTGGTGCTATCTGTCAGGTTGTAGAGCACCATCCCCACGTTAGCCTGGACGCCTTTCGTCAGAAAGTGCGCGTCATTGTCCTGTAGCGCCGCATCACCTGGCCCCGCTCCATCGTGCGTGCCCGCTATGAGATTGTCCACGCACCAGAACGTGGCCCACGACCACGCATCCGGCACAATTGAGCTATCACACACCATCTATCCGCCTCTACCACTCATAGCCGTATCGCTCGCTGATCTCTGCGATCTCTGATCGCCACGGCTCGCTGATGTCGCTCAGTTCTACGCGCACCTCTTCCCCTGCCTTGTGGTTGTAGGACTTGTCCGGGAACAGGTTCCCGAAATCGATCTGATTTGGGTCTACGAGCCCGCGATCCGCCAGCCACGCCAGAAAGGCACCCTCGCCGTCCTCCACGCGCCAGCGGTAGTAGTCGCGCCCGTTCAACTTGTTCTCGATCAGCTCGGTCCAGAGCACGTAGCGGGCGGCGAACTGGTCGATCTCGCGCTCCTGCTCACCCACTTCGGGCGCGTGCTGGATCACAAACTGCCAGTAACGCGGCGTGTGCTCGGATGTGCTCTTGCGCATCCACGACTCAATTACCTTGCGCGGGTGGCGCATCTGGTGGACGATCGGCACGCCTTCCAGGAACTCGTGATCCAGGTAGGGCGCAGCCATCCAGCTCGAATCGGCGTGAAACTGCCGGAACATCGCCGCCCGTTTTAGCGCCGCCTCCAAGCCTCTGAACATGAAAAGCGCCTCGTGCCCGCAGCGCAAGCCCAGGCTGCTCAGCCAGTGCGCGGCGAACCCGGTCCCACAGCGCCCGGTGCCCGTTACGACGATGGTCGGCTTCTGCGGCGGCCCTGGGCTGGTCATCTCGTAGATCAATTTGAGATCAACCGTCTTGGCGTGCCCCATCGCGTAGCCCAGCGCGGCGCAGACCTTGAACCCGGCCTCTTTGGCCAGCCGGCAGAAAAAGTGGTCCTCACCCACGATGGTACAGCCGTCGTCGTCGTACTCGAATCGAAACGGCGCCTTCATCATCGGGTGGTCGATCACGCGCCGGGCAATGGCGATCACGCCCGTCCCGCCCTCTTTGATCTCGACCACGCGGTTCAGCCCGACCGGGATGGTCACATTGTCGTGGCTGCCGCCCTCCGCGCCCAGCGGCACGAGGTTGGCCATCACCGGCCCGCGCTCGTCATCGCCGCGCAGGATCGGTACAGGCGCCAGTACCACGTCCAGGCCCAGCCCGCCCTTGCTCTCCGGGCAGGCCATAAAGGCGACCTCGATCCCCTCTGGAATCGGCACAGTGTCCTCGTCGATCATCATCACTGCGTCGATGTCTCTCGGCGCGTCCACGAGGATGCGATTGCGGTTTGAGTTGACCGGGTGGCTGCGCTGGTCGCAGCCGTAATACTTGATCATCACCGCAGCGCGCTTCTCTGTGGCGATCACGTGGTTGAGCCACGCGGATAACTCCCACCTCACTTGTCCGGTGTGCAACACGGCGACGAGCACTCTTGGCACTCCACCACCGCTCCCCTTGGTTGCCTCTGTCATTTGTTAAGGTTCCTTCCTGGGCACTTTGGCCCGGATTCGCTCTAGCGTGGCACTCCCCACGCCTGGGATAGCCTCGAGTTTCTTGTTCGTAGCTTTCCGCACCTTGGCGGGCGTATCGTACCCCGCGTCCACCAAGACGGCAGCCAGCCCACGGTCGCCGCCAAGTTTGGTTGCCAGTTTCAGCACTCGTTTGTCCATCATTGCTCCTAGTCCGACCAGATGATTGCTACGTCGGCCTGGCTGTTGTTGTTGTCGGTTCCGTTGATCATTCTCACGATTACCCCGTCGTTGGCGTGCATCCGGCGCGGCTGCTGCCACCTGGAGGCGCGGAACTCGCGTGCGCTGGCCGATGAATAATTGAAGTCAGAGCTGTGATACTCACCCTCAGCACGCCAACAGAGATAGGCTACTTCGTTTCCGCCGTCGTTCGTCGTGTGGTTCCAGTGCAGCCCCGTCCGCCCGCTTGCCTCTGTCTGCCGGGCAATCGTCACGACCGCGCCCGTTACGTCTGTCACCTCGACAATCTCGCCGTTGGGTTTGTAGCCCGGCGTGCTGATCCAGATCAGGTCGCCCGTGGCAAAGTCCGAGGCGTCATCGAACGTGAGCACCGTTGCACCCGCGTCCCAGGCATTGCCGCCATTGCGCGCCGCCGATATGTCGTACTCGACCCGGTAGGAGAAGAACCGCTGGTCGTCTGCCGTGGTCGTAGCATAGATGTTCATTCCCCGGTAGAACCAGTCGGTCGTGATAGTTGCCGGCGGCACGACCACTGCCACGTCGCCGTAGTAGTTCGCCGTGTTGTTGGCCCCGGTCTCGTCGTTGATCTGTGACTGGACCGTGACCGGATCGCCTGCCGTCCCTTCGCCGTCCGGCGTTGGGTAAGAGTGCTCGTGCTGCTCGCGGGAGTCCTTGTCCAGAATGTCGAGAAACGTCAACGTTGCGTTGTCGACAAAGTGCCCATCCCCGCCGCCGCTCTCGCACTGGAAAGCGACGATGTTTGTACAGCCTGCGTCAAACTGATAGCCGGCAGTGCTGTGACCTTGAGACGAGCACCAGCGCAACCGCGCCTTGTCGCACGAGCCTGTGAGCCAAAATCCGATGCTCGTGTCTGCGATCTCGCCGCCGGTGCAGCACTCTTCCAACTTGTTCTTGTCACCGCTCACCTTGAACGCAGCCGTAAGCGGGGCCGCACACCGGCACCGGCGCAAGTCACAGCCGTCGCCCTGGATGTCAAAGCCTAGCGCCCCGGTCGAGCCACACGATACGCGAATCTCGTTGAGGTAGACAAAGTTCCCGGTAACGACGATGCCACTATTGGCCCCGGCGTCGTTGTTCACCCGCAGCGCGCCGCCAGGGCACGTCACGCGGCAGTAGCTACCCGAGACGGTCAGGCAGTCTCCCGAAGCTGGGTCCAAGATCGCGCCCAACTCGAACCAGAGTTCCAGCCCGGTTTTGTTCACATCCAGGCCGGTCTCTGTATACGTGCCCTGCTTGATCGTGATCGCGTCGCCCGCCGAGGCTGCCGTGATGGCTGCCCCGATGGTCTTTTTTGCCGTCGCCGGGCTCAGGCCGTCTTCTGTGTCATCCGCAGCCGCCGCGTTCACGTAGTAGATCGCGCCCGTGAAGAGCGGGATGTGTCCACCGTCCGCTGCCCCACCGAGCGCGGCCTGTACTTGCAGGATGCGCGCCGCGAGCGAGTTTGCGATCTCATCGCCCACACCGATGGCGGTTTGCTCTAGCTGCCACGCCGCTGTGGTCATTATGCCGCCGTCACCGATGCGCCGGCCGTGATGGGCGTCCACCACGCCTGAACGGCCAGGCTCCCGGTCGATACGTTGCCGGTGCCCACGGTCAAGATGATCGCCTCACTGTCCGAGACGATGTAGCTTGCCAAGACCGTCCCGGCCTCGATGTGCGCGTCGGGGCTGTTGTCGTGCCAGATTTCGCCCTCGGCAAGGTTGGCCGCCAGCGTTTGCGCGATGATCGCCGCCGTCGAGCCGCTGATGCCCACCTCGACCGTCGCCCCGGCCTGCCCGGTCAGATCGCCTGTGCAGACACAGGCGAGGTTGACGAGAACGGCGCCGGATACGGTGAACAAGTTCACCTCGCCGATCGCGCCCGTTCCTGCCCCACCGGCGAACGTGACGTTTTTGTACTCTCCACACTGGCCCAACCCGGCGGCTGAGCCGTAGACGTTCCTACTCATTCAGCCCTCCTAGGTGGGATTAGTTGTCGAATCCCCGTTGAGGCAATGGTTGTTGACCCACGCATCAGTGCCCGATGCAGTGTTCAGATCGTCATAGTCACCATTGGCGGGTACAGGCAAGAGACAGCTAATCCAGTTGTCGATCACCATATTGTGATCGCCGGTACTGGTGTTGATCCCCTCGTCTGTCGCCAATGCCGCCGCCTGCCCGTGCGCGTTGTAGATGCTGTTCCGGGCAATCTGGTTGTTTCCAGCACCGCCCAGAAGCGTAATCGCGCCCGATCCACAGTCCAGAAACACATTGTCGTGGATCGAGCTGTAGTCCGTGCCCGACCCGCCCAGGCTGGTGTAGACGCCGTATGCATCGCACTGCAAGAACCAGCAGTGGTGAATGTCGCAGTACCACGAGTACTCAAGCTGAACGCCGATGTCTACCGTGTCATCACATATACAGTTGCGCACGGTCAGGTTCTCACCGAACGTATTCACCCCGTCCCACTCGGCCAGGATCGCCGTACACCCGGTATAGGTTGGCCCTTCTGAAAAGAAAAAGCCCTCGATGGTGCAGTCCAGCGCGGTCACATAGATGCAGATTCCGCCATTGGAGGCCGGATACCAGTACACACCCTGGCCCGCACTGGAGATGCCCACCAGGCGCACGCCCGGAACGTCCAGCGTCACCTCTTCCACGATCGCGGTTGTTCGCCCATCTGCTGTGTTGCCGTACTGCCACGAGTTGTTGGCCATCACCGCGATCACGTCGCCGTGGTACGGTTGGCACTTGGTGATCGCCGTCGCCACCGTTTGGAGCGGGTCTTTCGGGTTCGTTCCGTCGCGCTGGTCCGAGACGCCCACGGCGTTTGGATCGACATAGAACACCGTGCCGTGGGTGTCCGTGCGCAAGCCAGTTTCGGAGTCGGTGCCAGGCACGCCCATTTGCCCAGGGTAAAACGCTGGCTCCCTGAGCAATGGGATCGGCCATCTTACGTTTGATCCTGGCATTTAGCCCTCCTTGGCTGGTTTCGCCTTGACCTTGGGCTTCGCCTCGACCTTGGGTTTCGGATTCAGCAGCTCCGCGCGCCGTTCGCCCAGCGGGCGGTCATCCTGCGGAAGTTCAAGTTGCTTTTTCATTGCTCTCTCCTACGCCGCTGCCGTGACGAGGCTGTCCGCCGACAGCGGGATGTAGACCATATACCAGGCGATGACGCCATCATTCGCAGCGCTGCACGCGGCTTGCATCGTCCCCGCGGGCAGGAACCACATATTCGTCGGCGCCTGGTCAAAGCAGCCGGCGGTCGTCGGCGTCAGAACGCCCGGTGTGGCGGCTGTGAAGTGGTAGCTCGTGCCTGCCGCATCGTCAGTGATCGCCACCGCTGTTGAGAGGTTGACCGTGCCCGCCGGCTCTGTCACGTCAAACTGGATCTGACAGGTTGCGACGTTGGCCCCAATCAGGGTCGTCACCAGCCCGAAAAAGTGCGTCACCAAGACAGGGCCGCCAGAGACGGTAAAGATCGGATCGTCTCCATTGAGCACCGCGCCGTCGGTTTTGGCGACGTGGATTTCTGAGCTGTCATACCAAAGTTGATCCTTCGGATTTGCCATCTATCATCTCTCCTATGCCGGGACCGCGACGCTGAACCCGTTGTCGGCCACCTCGGCCTCGGCCACGTCCTCGCAGATGTTGCCGACCCAGTTGCCAGGGTTGCCCGCGTTGGCGTAGTAGCCGCCGGTGTTCGAGTAGTCGCCACCAAAGATGTTTTGCGTGACGGTATTCTCGCCTTGGGTGCCACCGCGCAAGTCGAGCATCAGCGTAGCCGTGATCAGCACACCGTCGTGGAACGTGTTGCCTTGAAACAGCGAGACGTTGAACGATTTGTTGTTGCCCAGGCTGCCGATGTGGTTTTCGTTTTCCTCGAACCAGTTGCCGATGATCTTGCACATATACGGGTTCGCGGTCGAGCTGTCGGTGCAGATGATCGCATAGGCCGTGGTGTCGCCCTTGCGCCACTCGCGGAACCAGTTGTTGCGGATCACCACGTCATAGGGCGCGCCGTACAGGTTGATCGCGTACAGCCCTTGCCAGAGACCGTCGAAATGACAGTTCTGGATCGTGGTCCTGTACCCGACATAGCTGCTGCCCGGAACCCAGTCCAGCTTGATCGACTGCCCGCCCGCGCCAGCACGGAACAGGATGTGATCGACCGTCCAGCCCTGCTGGCGGATCGTGAGCGCGACCCCGGTTGCCGTTGCCGCCGTCCAGGCCGGGCAATTGATCCCATCGCCCGCGCCCAGGATGGTGCAGTTTTTCGGTGCGGTAGCAGGGATGATCACGCTCTCCGCCGGCGTGCTCTCAGCCGCCACGACGATCACCGAGCCCTCCAGGGAGCAGCTCATGGCCGTGGCAAAGTTGGTCAGGTTCGTGATCGCCTGCTGGATCGTCGTCTGTGGATGCTCTGGATCGGTGCCGTCGGCGGTTGCGCTTGCGCCTGGGTGGTTCTCATCCACGTACAGCACGATGCCTGCCGGCTCCCATCTCAACCCACGTTGTACGTCACTGCCCGAGACCCCCATCTGACCGGGGTACCAGGGCGCTTGACGCACCTGTGGAAGTGTAACCATAGTTGTCTCCTTATGCCATCAGCCGATCCGGCGTCCACATGGTCGGCGCATTGGCCGGGATCGACGGCGGCCCGCCTTCGAGGCAGTTGATCTTCTGCCGCAGCACGACCGGCGCCACCTCGTCCAGGGACAGGCCGGGGTAAAATCGCATCGCCCCTAGCTCATCCTCCAGGCAGTACAGTTGCCCGTCTCTGCCCGTCAGGATATGTGTCTGTCCCTGTGGCGGCTCTTCACCCTCGCTCAGAAGCACGAGGCCAAGAAAGGTCGCGTGCTGCTCGCTGCCGAAGGCGATGTAGTCCGGTCGATCCTCTGGTTGATCACTCGGAGCGATCGCCGCCGCGATCCCGGCCCGCGCCAGGAGCGTCTCTAGCTGTTGGACTCGTTGTTCAAGTTCTCTATTCGTTGCCACATTTGCTCCCCTATTCTCGCCCAGTTCTAGGGCGCGGTGCCGGCGCTGTAGTAGCCGCCGCGCAGGTCGAAGTAGTTGCCGTTGCCCGTGCCACCGATGTACGTCCCGAAGATGTCTACCACCTTGAGCACAACGTTGCCGGTGTCAAAGTCGCCCATAATCGCGGGCGCTTGGGCCCCACCGCCCAGCATCGAGCCGACAAACTCCATATCGCTGCGCTTGCGCGCCACGCGTGGGCCAGTCCAGCCTTGCAGCCTCGCCAGCACGAACGGACGGATGTTGTTGCTCACGCTGAACGCCCACCAGGGCAGGTTCGGCGCCGTGCCCGTGATGTACGGGTCTTCGATCCAGTTGAACGGGCGGACGATGTTGGCCGCGTTGGTCGCCAGTTCTGGCACCAGTTCGCTGGCCTGAATCTGCCGCGCCGTGTCCACCAGGCCGCTGTGGATCACGAGGTGATCCATCCGGGCGTTGATCGGTTCAGAGCACGCGTCGGTGCGCTGGTTGAACGCCATCCGCGCCTCGCTGATGCGGGCCGTGGTCAAGCGCCCGGTCTGCGAGTAGAGCACGCCCAAAGCGGTCAAAGCCGCGATGCTCACGGCGTTGGTGTACATCCGCGAGACGAACTTTTCCAGCGTGCGCCGGGCCGCCTCGCCCATCAGGCGCACCGTGTCCTCCAGGTAGCCGAGGTCGTCGTTCACCAGGGCTTCGTAGGAGAAATCGATCTGCTTCTCCCAGCGATAGACCTGGTACTGGCGCTTGGTGGCATCCTGGATGGAACCCGGTCGCGCCTGGCCCTTCTGGCCGACGTATTCCAGGTCGTCGAACCCGCAGCGGTTCTGGTAGCGGGTATGCGGGAGGAAGTTGCTCAGGGTATCGTTGTAGACCAACGGCTCAAAAGCAAAGCCCTTGCGCTGATAGCCCGCCACCATCTCACGGTTGACGTACTCCTCCAACGCATAGGGAAAGTCGGCAGAGACCAAGGTCTCGGCAAGCTGCTCGTTCTCAGCAGGCGGTTCGCGCCAATCGAGCTGGCGGTCCATCTCTCGGAAGAGAACATCGACCTTGCCCAGCCGCTCGCCGCTTGCGCCCCGTTCGCTCAGTTGTGCCTTGCGGATGTCCGCAAGGAGTGAAAGAAACTTTCTCATCTCATTGCTCCTTTACGCCAGCTCTCGCCAGCCGTTGGACAGGATGACCGCGTAGACCTGCTGCACGAGGCTGTTGCTCAGAGCGCTGTCGAAAGTGGTCGCGGCGTTGGGACCGCCCACCATGTCGTTGACGTATTCATCCTGCGCATAGAACAGGTGCCCAGCCACCGGATTGCGCAGGCCGGCATCGTTGAGCGGGGACATCGAGAGCGTGACGCCCGTGCCCAAGCTCTGCGAGTCGTCCACATAGACCGGCTGGCCCGGAACGGGCGCGGTCTCAAACGTGCTCGGCGCGCTGGCCGCGTAGGCCGTCACGTTGGCCACGTAGTTGCGCACGATCATCCCGTCCGCGATCTTGACGCGGACCAGGCTCTCGGCCAGGGTACTCGAAGGCGTCACATCCACGATCACGCCGGTCAGGTTGAGCGGCCGGCCATCAGCCGCGGTGCGACCGCCAATGGCGATCACGGGGTGAACCCCGTTGTAGTTGCCGTTGGCGTCGAGCACGCTGTCCTTGGTCGTCACGTTGGCATTGTCGTACACGGGCCACACATCAGACTCGTGCACCTGTCGAATCACAAGCGGTCCGGAACTCTGTTCGTAGTCCTCGCCCGCCGTCGCACCATAAAACTCAGTGGTCATTCCGTCACCTCCACGTCATAGGTCAGGCCGTACCGCTCTTTGATTCTCTTGTAGCGCGCCTGGCGGTCGGCCTCGCTGATCGGTTGTCTTGCTGGCGCGGGTCCCGGCTCGCCTTGCGCGAAGGGTTGCCCGCTTCCTGACGCCTTTTTGAGAATGCGCTTGAACTCGGCTATAGCGTCCTGTACGGCCTGTTCGCTCTCATAGGGGCGGTCGAGCAGCCGCCGCGCATCCTCGCCCAGCCCAGACTCCGCGAGAAGCTCGCCCACCCGCTCCGCTGAATAGGCTGCCTCTGGGGTGGCCTCTTCCGCGTCCGCTTGGTCCTGCTCGCCGTCGGCGCTCTGCGCGTCCTCGGGCTCTTGGGGCGGGTCTGCGTTTTCCTCTCGCAGCGTCACGGTTTCGGCTTCTTGGACCTCAACGTCCTGGTCCTGCTCGTGCTCGTTTTCGTTCACCGTTTCGCCTCCGTTTGTATGCGTATCCGATTCAGCCAGCGCCAGCGCGTGCCCGCCGGCGCCCGCCTTGGTCACCCAATCTGCCGATCCTTCCGTGATCGCCTCTACGATGTTGTACTCCGCCTCGTTGACCTTGCCCTTTTTGGCCTTGCCCGATCCGATGATCGAACACTCCATTTTCTCAAGCAGGCCCTCGGCCTGGAGCGCGAGAATGTCACGCGCGAACCAGTCTTTGTGAACCACCACGCGGGCGATGGGCGCGCCTGACTCGGTGAATCCGACCGGGCAGGCTTTGATCGTCGAGACCCACGTCCCGACGTTCTTCTCGGTCTCGCGGTGGTCCGTGGCGTGCATCTTGCCGCCCTTAAATACCTTGGCGTCGCGCCTGAGCACCTCCGCCGGGTAGTAGTGCCGGTCGTGGGCGTTGCCCGGTCCGGGCTCGATCAACGCCACGTCCAGAGTCAGGGGCACGAGGCCAATCGTGGTCTCGGCCTCTTCGATGGCGATCACGCGACCGGTCGCGGCCTCGGACAAGGCGGCCTCCTCCATCGGGGCGGGCGGTTCGGCCATCGGGGCGGGCGGCTCCTCTACCAACTCGTAGGTCTGGCGCACCTTTTGCCAGGGCTCCATAAACTCGACCTGCTCGCCGTCCAGGGAGAACGGCACGAGGTAGAGCGCGCCCTTGCATTCGACGATCATCGCGTCGCCAAAGGTCGGATGCCCCATGAAAATGTCACGCATCCAGTAGTAGACCTCGGCGCCATAGGGCTCGTCGTCAGTGCGCTTCTGGTATCGCGCCAGGAACGCGCCGCGCACGAGTTCGGACAGCGCGCCCAGGCTCATCCCGGATGTGTCGAGCTCGGCCACGTCGTCGTCATCCCACTCCATATCCTCGGCATCGTACATCGCCTTGAGCGCGCGGATCGCGGCCTGCTTGTCCGGCCCCTCGTAGACGTTGCCCCGGTAGCCGACGGTGAGGGCTGCTTTTGCCGCACCCATCAAGCGGTGGTCCGGCTCGCCGCCCGTCTTGACAGGCAGATGCCATGTGCTCGTTTCGTCCGGGTCACCCACCACGAGAAAGTCGCCGCGCGCGTGTCCATCCTTCATTTTCGCCTCTGCCAATTCGCCCATCTCATCATCCTCATTTTGTGCTACTAGCATCGCGCCGCACTCCGGGCACTCGACCGACCGGCAGGGCACGCCGCGCTCCTTGTCGGCGCTGTATCCGCACTCTGGACACACGCACCGCTCCGGGCCGCCCGGCTCTTGCTCTTGCGCGGCCTCTGGCTCGCTCGCGTACAGCGCCGCCATCTGTGCCTCGGCCTCGTCTCGCGTATCGTGGCATCCTGCCAGCGATCCATCGCCGTCCTTGATGACTGCGAACCCGTTACAGTCTGCGTGATCTCCGATATGCCAGGGCATCTATCTACTCCACACCCACGCCAAGGGCCACAAGATCTCGGCAATGGCGATCTGTTTCCAGCGTTTCATATCACGAACCGCACCGGGTAGGTCAGGCCGAGACCGTCCACGCCTTCCGCTGCTGCGATTGCGGCGTCGTTCGCTTCCATCAAGACCGCGAGTTGAGCAATGGTCCAGCCCGCAACCGGGATCGGCTGGTAGGCCAGGTTCGCCGCCAGAGCGTTCTTGTACGCTGCCGCGATCTGTGGAAATGTCCCGGCCCCAAGCGCCGCTTGTAGCGTAACAGCGGGCACGCTGATCGTCTTGTGCCGACCGGGGACCGTGATCCAGTTCTCTCCGTCGCTGGATGCCTCTGCAAAAATGTCGTGATCGACGCACCCCGATCCGTCATTGCGCGGAGTGGGCTGCGATTGCAGCCGGTATCTGAATTGGTAGGCCATCTTGTACTCCTATGGCGGCGAGATAACCGCGTCCGCCTGGTAGTTGGGCGTGTCCTCACTGCCAAAGTAGGCGGCGGCAGTAAAGTCGGTTGCAAAGCCAGTCAGGCCGCCGATCTCCAAGAGGGGCAAACCGTCAAACAGCACGCGGATCAAGCCGCCATAGTTGATCACGTCTATGCTTGCCTCCGTGTCAGCCGCCCATGCCGGGGTAGCCGAATCCCCCCAAGGCCCTGCTCCGGCTTGGTCCACTTCGAGGTAGAGCGTGCCTCCAGCCGCGTTGTCGCGGTAGAGCATCACATAGTTGTTGGCATCCTCGGTCAGGTCAAAAAGAACTTCCCAATCCTGCCCAAACGCTTCTGAATTGGCGATGCTGTGACGCGGGGTGACACGAAATCGAACGCCGCCGCTTGTCGCAAGCATTTTGTGTGTTGCCGCTGGAACCGTGCAGCTATCTCGCCCATCCACGCGGATGCCAGGGTTACCCGCCGCTGGAGTCTCTAGCGAATTGACTTGGGAGGCCGGGGTGACGGTGAGGGTTACAGAGTCGCACGCAAACAGCCAAGTATCATCCGAAAAACGATCTCCTGCTGCACCACTGCTAGCAAACACGAGCGGCCAATAGTCCGTATTTTTGGCTCGGAACACACCTAAAAGTGGCGTCCACACCTGACCTGTACCAGAATTTATTGTGGGTCCAGTAGTAGCTACGTTGTGGCGTACTGCGCGGGCTGATGAAGGGCTCCCACTCGCAATCCGTGCAGATCCATCACAATAGCACCATACTCCCTGGCTATAATATCCCCCGACAACTGCCAAAGAACCAGCCAGATACATACCCTCGTCAGACGCACTAGCATTCCACTCCAAGCTCTGCGCACCCGAATGCACAACTGTCGCCTCTGGCTCAGTATCACCCGCATCTAGTAAATAGTTTGTCCATCCAGTAATCAACTCTGGCGCGCCAGGGAATCCACCATTCAGGGACTCGTGGTCCCCATTGTCCAGCAACGACTCCAACACCTCAGCCTGATGCACGGTGATCACACCATCCGAGTTGCGGTTGGTGATCCGCACCTCGTAGGCAGTGTTGGCCGATGTCCGGGCAACAATGGGCTCATTGAACACCCATCCATCAGGGGGCACGATGTAGGCTTGTTCACCTACTTGCCAGTCGTTCGAGCCGCCCCCTGCGAGTGCAGCGGTGATCGTGTCCTGGTTGGTGCCCCCAACGGCGGTGATGGTGCCGGAACTTCCATCGGTGACGTTGTAGATGGTCCCGCCAATCAAGCTGGCAGGGTAGACCTCTCCGGTGGACGTGAATGCGGCTGCACCCGCACCGCCGTCGTGAACGGCTGTCATTGGCGGCGCATCGAAATCAACGATTGAGCCAACTGCCGTCACATCGTACAAGGTGATTCGAGGCCAAGCGTTCGGACTGTACTGGAGCGGCACACGGATCACATAGTCCGTCGCCGCTGTCAGGGTCGTCGGAATGTAGATGCCATCGTTGGCCCCATCGCTCCCCACGTTGTAGCCCTGCTCGTAGATCATCGCGCCGGGTTCGTCAGTCTTGAGATCAGGGGTGTTGTTCCAGGCGCCCGAACCCATCGTAATCGTGCCGTTGTAGGCGTTGCCTGATGTATCTGCGACGGCTGTCCCCGCGCCGTCTGTCATGGCATAACGAAGGTGCATATTGGCATCGTTGGCCCTCGGCGCTACTCTCGAATTGGCGATAAAAGTCGCGCCGGTCCGCACATTGTCCGAGAGCGCTTGCCAGCCAATCGCGCCGTCCATTGTCGCCGTCGCCCCGGCGTTGTTACCAATGTAGAGCGTTTGGGCCGCGTCTGCGACATAGTTCCCCACACTGGCCGCTGTGGTGTGAACGAGAATGCCGTCACGGTAAACACGCGCAAAACGGTCCACACCATTCTCGTTATAGGTCAGCATCCAGTGGTGTTGTCTGCCGTCCGGCGTCCAAGAGAACGTCTCGTTGATGTCCGTCGTATCATAGTCGATAAAGACGCGGATCGTGGTCGCGCTGGCAAACTGCATATACCAGCCGGTTTTGGTCCAGAATATCCCGCCGTTGCTTTCGCCTGCTGTATCGTGCCGGAAGTAGCCCTCGGCGGTAAAGCCATTGGCTCCGCTGGGTAGGTTGTCGATGTTGGCCCCACTCGTGCCATTGAGGATGGTTGCCGCACCATCAAATTCTAGAGACTGTGGGATGACTGGCGTGCCGACGATGGCCCAAATGGCGGACCAGGAGCCGTTGGTGATCGTGCCGTCGTTGTTGGGCGACGTGACTGAGGCCGCAGCCGTCGCACCGGTACCCTCGTCCATCAGCCAGTATTCGACTGTGTTCCCATCTGCGTAGGGTGCGCGAGGGGGGATAAAATCCGTGCCAGCGGTGTGGCGATCATTGTCGCTGATCTCGATCCAGGCAATGCCACCGTCCCAAAACGAGGAGAGCGCTGTCAAGCGGCCCATTTCCAGGTCCGATGCCGCGTCGGACTGGTAGGCCCCGATGCCGGTATCCGATGCGCCCCACACGCCATCCACCGAGATTGTGCCAGTCTTGGTCGTGTCGTCATAGTGGAAGGCGAAATAGTGCCACTTGCCGTCCCCTATGTCCACGGCAACGGTGCACTGCATATTATCTGTAGCTAGAGGCACGTACCCGTATAGCTGCCCATCCACGCCGACATAGACCACCCATCCGGTAGTCAGCGCATCGCCCTTGTGGATAATGGTAAAGGTACTGGCGGCGGTCGAATCCAACCGCACCCAACCAGCGACAGTCATCTCTGCGCCGCTTGGAATATCGTCTATACTGGCATCGCTGCCACACCCAATGTAGGTGCTCGTGCCGTTGAACTCTACCGCGTAGTCCGTCCCCGGCAGGCCGCCATCGTCCAGGAACGGCACGTCGATCAGTTCTGAGCCGTAAGGATGCGACCAGGCTTGGCCGGTCGTGGCAAGCGCGCCTTCTGACTGGTCAGTTGGGAGGCAGAAGGTACAATCCCAGGAGCCGCCTACGACCTGTGCCGGATCAGCACCCGCACCAGCCGCATAGACGGCGGCGATCTCGTCTACCAGGCCGGACTCGTCAAAGGTCGCACCTACGCCGTAGGTGCCGTCATACAGGACACGACGCCAAACGAACAAGCCGGAGATTTGGGCGTCAGCGGCAAGCGTGGGCGTTATGGTCGATCCTACGCCAACCGTCGCACCCGGTGCGCTTGCGGTCGGCTGCGTGGTCACGCTGTAGGTATGTGCGTCGTTCACAGACCAGCGTGCATAGTTCGTGCCGTCGAGTGTGTTCTTGGCATCCCACGAGGCGACAAGATGGTAAGTTGTGCCAGCGGTCCAGGCTGCCGTGCTCGGGCCGGTGTAGGTCTGACCGCCCGCGATCAATACCAGCGCATTACCGGTAGACTTGTAAAGCCGGTAGTTGGCTGAGGCATAGAGAATGTTGTGCTCGATCCCATCGTTGCCCGCCCACTCCAGTGTGATCCAGAACGAGATACTACCCTGATACGGGTCAAAATTGCTGTAGAAATACTGCGTCTGGTTGCCAAGCAAAGTCCCACGGCTGAAGCTCACCGCGTCCGGCGTGCCTGTTCCGTCCCACTTACCCTGGAAGATGGGGGCTGTATCGAACGCCTTGGCACCCGCCCGCACGGCCATGTCATCCGAGAACGTGATGTCGCCAAGATCAAAGTTGTAGATGTACGGCCCCAACGAGCCGCCCAAGCGAGAGACTGGCAGAATCCCCGCGCCGTGGATGCCAAAGCCCACCTAAATACTCCTGGTCGCTAGCTGCATCTGGCACACAAGATCATCTGCCGCCGCGTCCACAGCATTGTTGTCGAAAACACGCACCTGATCGCCTTCTTGGAGAATCAGACCGGGTGGCAGGGGGGTCATGAGATAATCTGTATCGCGGAAGGCTTGCAGGTCAGCCATGCTGGCCGCAAACTGGTAGTGGCGGGTAAGGGACGCGGCTTGCACTGTACCGGCGCGGAACTGGCCGATCACGTCGTTTGCCGAGTCCTGGATCTCGATCACAAGCTGCCGGTCACCTACCGTCGCCGTCGTGGTCAACTCGTTCCAGATCCAGAGCACTTGAGCCTCTGTGTCAGCGGGAACGGTGTAGATCACCTTGTCGGAGTCGTTGGTTGTCTCGTCCGCAACCAGCGAGATACGCCACTCGTCAATCACCGGCAAAGGATCCGCTAGAACGACGCCCCCAACCGGCTGCGTTGCTTGATCAGTCAGTCCTTGTTTCATTTTAGAATAGCTCCGCTACAATGGAGAGCGTGCCGGGCGTGCCGACTTCCCCGTCCGCCGATTCTCTGGCCCGGATGCGCACGCGCTCAATCGTGCCATTCAGGGCCAGCGGGCCATAGACGAAATCCTCCGCCGCCGCGCCCTGGCTGCCGTAGGTCTGATACTCGCGCTGCACCTGGCTCTGTGTGTCCGCCCCCGCGGCGACGGCCCCCGCCGAGTAGATCGCCTCGGTCACCCATTCGGACGCGCCCGCCGGGACGTTGGCGGCAACGGCATAGATGGAGGTCTCTAGCTGCCAGTCGAATGCACCCCCGGCGGCTCCGCGCGTGTACGTGAATGAGAGCGTCAAGTGGTCCGCCCCACTGGTAAAGGATTCCGTCGGCGCAGCGTCCCACGCGCCAGCGGCAGGCAGAGCCGCAGAGGCCCGGAGCGTAACCGGGTTGGTCCACCCGCGTGGGTGGGGCGAAAATATGGGTAGTGCCATAGTATCTCTCCAGTAGACAACAAAAAAAGGCGCTCACTCCCCTCTATAGGGTTGAGTGTCTAGTGCGTCGTCGGTCATTGCTCCCCTTTTAGATCCCCGCCCAAAAGCTCGGCAAGCGTGCCAATTGTATGCCCGTCTGTGAACTCGTCACCGATAGACCAGACGATCTTGTTAGGGCCTGGTGGCAAAGGCTCGCGGTTAGGAAAGGCATTCTGTCTGCGCTGTATCTCTAGCTCGTGGCACTTTTCGTGATACCAGCATTCAAGTTTTCGATAGTCGGTCAGCAGGTCCATATAGCCCTGTTCCCAACCGTCGGCCCGTTCCTCTTCCGTATCTAGCATCACCTCAAGCTCTGCAATACGAGCGTCCTTGTCAGCATCTCTTGCCTTTGGTACAAGAATGCCTGCTGCCAGTACTCCAATGGCTCTAAGTGCATCTCGTCTGTTCATTGCTGCTCCCCTTTATGCCCCCACCAGTTTGGGCAGTGGGCCCTTGGACAGCGGCTCGTTCGTTGGCTGCAAAATACAGCCGCACGCCCATCCCCCGCATTCCAGATCGGGCATCTGCGGCCTGTATCCGTACCGCTTCCAAACCGATGCACGCTTCACTTTGTCATTTAGCGCCAAACAATCCGTACACGACTCCTTGGCCGGATCAACAACCCATTTCAACTTTGGATCATTCTGCGCCGCCTGCTTGGCCTGATTCTGCACGTCCTTGTAGCGGTTGATCCACAGGTCGGCCCGCGCCATCAAGGGCCGCAGCTTGCCTCCGTTCGCCTTGCTGCCCTGCTCGATTGCGGTCAAGAATCCGTCGACGTGGGTGAACTCGTCAAAAATGACCCGCTCAAGCTGCGTCCGTTCCTCTGCCGTCATATCGGTGGGTTGCAATCCTACCTCGCGCATTCCGTTATGCCAGGCGTTGGTCAGGCCGGCGCGAATGTTGAACATCATCAACTCGAACGCCTGATCGTAGTCGTAGGCCCCCGTCCAGAGGCCGCGGGTAATACCGCGAATTTCTGCCCGGTAGGAGGCGGGGCCCTGCTCGGCCAGCTCGACGGTGTGGAGGTCAGTCATAAGGCAAGCTCCATTTGCTCAGGCTCAGGCACAAAGAGTGGCGGCTGCGTGTTGGCTATCCGCTCGCGGGCAAGGTTGGCGGTGTCGGGGTCGATCTCGAAGGCGATGTATTGGCGTCCCAGCATCTTGCAGACTGCTGGGACGGTGCCGCTTCCAGAGAACGGATCATAAACAACGTCGTTTCTCTCTGAAAAAGCTGAAAGATAGTAAGCAACGCAGTCGGCGTTCTTGGTCCACCAATGACAGGCCCCGCTTGGCAAGCTGCGATAGGCACGATCATAGATCAAATCCCTAATATGCCTATTGGGGTATCTCGTGCCTTTCTCGTAGCCAACGAGCCCCTTCCAGTTGCTAAATGTCATATATGCCCCGCGCTGATTTTGCCCAGGCATAAAGTTAACATATTGCCATCTATATTCAAGCGATCTCATTGCCTCGAATGTGTCTGGGGCAAACCCGATACCATACCACACCAAGCACGCACTATCCGGCTTGAGCACTCTTGCCATCAGCAGATAGAACATGGTCACGCTATTTGCCCACCATCAGAGACGCCTTTTGTTCAACCACCTCTGCTATAACACACTCGGCCAGTTGGTCCAAGTCTATTGACCCCTCTGCGAAATTCAGGGCAATGCGCCTCAGTGCTGACTGTGCCTCCTGTTGCCCTTGCTCTCGTCCAGTTACGCCGAACGCCTCGTCGCTGGTCAGCTCTGCGAACTGATCGGCGCCTATCGCTTGCAGGGCAGGCCGCACGAGGGCGGCGTCAATCGCGGCCACGGCGCCCGCCGGGATGATGCCCAGGCCCGCCGCCTCGTGCAGGCTGGCCATCAGCTTGCTGCTCGCGTCCACCATCGGCGGGAAATCGGGCAGCGAGTAGGAATCAATGCTGACCTCTGCATCTGTGGACTGGAGCGTCACGCTTCCATACTGCTCTGCGAACGAGAACACGATCCGCGCCACGCGCCGGAATTGCGCCGACCAGAACCGCTTGTACTTGGAGAACAAGTAGCTCTGTACCTTGTCCATCTCGACGGCGGTTGCCCAGCGCGAGGCGTCCAGGCCCAGCGAGGTGGGAAACAAGCCCGCGCCCAGGCCGGCCATCCACGCAAACAGCTTGTTATCCGCCTCGGCGTCGCTGGCCCCGGTTCTCATCGGAAGCTCGCTCGTCTCGACGGCGCGGTTTTCGACGTGCCACGAACCGGGCGCTGCCGGCGGGTTGGTGTCGGTGAATTGGCTCTGCGACAGATTAGACGCGATGGTGTCGATCACGGACTGGACGGCGCGCGATCCGCCCTGCACCCGCGACCGGCGCACGAACTGCGCGACCGAAAGCGCCACGGTGAAACGGGCCTGCGCAAAGCGCTTGTGCGTCCGCAGCCAGGGCAGGGCCACGGTCAGGAGCGGCCAGCCCCACAGGCTGTCCAGATCCTTGCGGTTGTGGGCGATGTGGAGCATGCAGACCGCCGTGCCGGGGCCGGTCTCGATGCCGCCGAGCTGCTGGCCATTGCGCACCTGATCGGCACGCCGGGCATCGCGTGGGACTTTGCGCTGATCTTGGAGCGTCTGCCACGCCTCGTCCACCGTGATCGCCGCGTCCTCCCCGCCGCAGTAGAGCGCCCAGTCGGGATAGTAGAGGTCGGTCGGGTCACCCTCTCCCGTCACCCGGCTGCGCTTGTAGAACCAGGGCGTCAAGGCGTCCTCGGGATTGGCGACGATCTCGATCGCGTCTTGCTGGACGTTCCGCACGGTGGCGAGGCCGTCCACCGTGGAAGCAAAGAATGCCAAGAACGCGTTGCCGTCCACCAGGACACGCTCGCTTAGGGAATCAAGGTGATCCTGGCCCAAGAGCGCGGCGTTGCGGTCCGCGTTCCAGAACTCGTCCAGGACCGGCTGGCCATTGGCCTCGTCCTCGGCGCTGACCTGCACCGCGTCCCCGATGCCCCAGGCGGTCCAGGTCCACACCGCCCACTGTGCCAAGGGGGACTGGGAGCGCCACGCCTGGCGAGATATCTTGATCGCCCATTTGCGCTCGCGCTCCAGGCTGGTCTCCTGCGCGCCGATGTAGTCCCAGAGCAAATCCTGGACCATCAGGTCCAGGTACTCCTCGTCGTACTCAGAGAGCGCCTGGACGTGCTCTTGAATGCGCGAGAGGGGCGCATCGGTCTCGGCCCATCTCCAGGTCTCCAGGACGGCCTCACGTGCGCGCTGCCGCTCCTGGAGCTGTACGTCCACCCCGCGCCATAGCTGGCCTTTTCGATTCATTGTCCGATGTCCTCCGGTGCGATGCCGGCCATCACGCGCAGCCAGTGCCCGCGCTCGATGATGCCCACCACGCGCCACAGGCCGACCAGGAATACGAGCCGCCCGCGACGCACGCGCACCCGGTTGGCCTCAAAGAAGCGCACCGGACCGGCCTCGGTCTGGACGGCGAATGAGATCAGGTTATTGGGCATAGGTCTCTCCTACCAATTCCCGCCGATGGACGCCAGGCGGTCGACAACTTGTACGCGCTCGTGGGGTTCAGCCAAAAAGGCGACGCCATAGCGTAGGCAGTCCGCAAGGTGAAACACGTCCTTATCCTCTATGTTGTCCGTCGGCTGGCCGTGGATCACCTTGCGCCGATAGCTGCCCACGTCACTCAAGAGCTGCGGGCACGTGTCGTGAATCACGATCTTGAAATCACGCAGCAGCTCGATCACCCGGTCAATCTGCGACCAAACCCCGATGTTGGGAGGCTCGCCCAGGGGGATGCCGTGCGCCTGCCAATCGGTGCGCGCTTGTCGCTCGGAAGGCCCGCCGCCGACCCAGGCAAAGACCGTCTCGCCCTGGCTCAGTCTCAAGATGTTCCGGACGTGCTGCCCGGTCGGGGCACCATAGGGCTCCAGGTACTCCCGGTAGACGTTCAGCACCCGCGCCGTCGGATCGAACGCCATCCAGAGCGCTCCGATCATCGCGCCCACCGGATCGATGGCGACGATCCTTGGCCAGAGCGCCGGCGGCTTGAACCCGCGCACCTTGTGCCGCTCCTCGTCAAAGAGCGAGTAGATCGCGCCCTCGGACACGACCCAGACGCCATACCGCAACCGCAGCTTGCGGGCCCCGGTCAGCCGGTCGAGCGTGCCGATGTACTCTTCCCCGGACTCGGTCCACTCGCCGTGCGCGCTGTCCCAAAGCACCGGGTTGTCTGTGTGCCGGGTCTCCAGGAGCGTCGCCTGCCCCTTGTCACAGCGCTGCTTGAGCCAGTGCATCGGGCTCTCTGGGTTGCAGTCGGCAAGCATCTGCCGGAAGGGCATCCCCTGACCCCGCAAGCGGGTGAGCAAAGTTTCGTAGCCCCACAGGCTGCCCTCTTCGGCCTGTTGCCAGTAGATCAGATCATACTCGCTGGACAAAATGCGCGCCGGCTTGTCCATCCCGCCGATGTTGATCTGACTGCCGTTCGGGTAGCGGTAGGAGGAGCGCCAGGGCCGCTTGGGGCCGTCCAGAGCCATCGGATGCAAGGGCCCTAGCACGTGGTTCTCGAACGTTTCCAGGCCGGTCTCGCTCAGGCTGGCGCGCGTCTGTCGCACGATCAGCGCGCGTGTTCCGGGATAGGTGTTGCAGCAGTAGTGCAGCTTTTCCAGGCACGCCCTCGATTTGCCGGTCCCTGCTGGCCCCGAGACGACCAGCTCACGATCCGTGTTGAACAGGACGCGCCCGGCATTGCCTCGTGGTGCATAGTGCTGGTCAGGGTTGATCGTCCCGATCAGCGTCCGGTCTGTGAGCGTCCGCTGATAGTCCGAACATTCCCTTAAGAGCGTCTCTACGTTCAGCATCCGTTAGCTCTACATTCTGGACGACAATCGCGCCCCCTTCGCCGGTGCCCTCGTGGCGTTGCGTCTGCGTAGCCTTGCCCATCTCCCATTCGACGATTTCAGTCGAGACGGCTTGCCTCAGTCGTTCGTCGTCGCTGTCCAGGCCCGCGACCTTGACTAGCATCGCCTTGAGGAGGTTCTTGCGACGAACAGAGGCCGCGAATATCAGCCCATCCTGAGCCATCAACTCGCAAGCCCTATCAATCGGGTAGCCTTTGCGTTTCCACGACTTGATGGTGTCCGGGCTGATCTCCAAGCTCTCAGCAGCGGCCTTGTCTGTATTGTGCTCTTGACGCGCCTGGACGAACCGCATTTGATCCACCGTGAGCTGCTCGGCAATCGCCGTCAGTTCCTCAGTAAGTTGACTTTCGTGTATTTCCACGCTCTGATTCGTCTCGCTCATTCTCGCCTCGTGGCTTGCACGTCACATCCAGCACGATACCCTCGCGCTTATAGGCCATCATCTCGGCGGCTTGCGCAATCGCGTCCTCGGGCAGATCAAGGTATAAACGGATCCCCCCATCCGCCATCGTTTGCACCTTGCCGACAATCGCCCAAAACGTGACGGGTTCCACACTCACGTCCCCCACTCCGAACTGGTGACAATGGGAATGCCCTGGGGGGGAATGGATCCATTGCCACTAGTTCGGAAAGAGTGACGGGCACCGGATAGCAAAAACGGCACGTGAACCGTGCCGCCCGTAGATGCCTCAGTTTGATTGTCTGGTGGCGCGTCTATGATGACTATCAATGCTCCGCCCGCAGGACAGCGCGGCGGATGACCGGCGACGAGACAATGATGCGCCGCGCTGTCCAAAGGAGAATGGAAGAACTGCCGTCTCACGACGGCTAGTGATGTCATTATATCACGGAAAGGAAGGAGATGTCAAGGGGAGCCGTCAGAGGTAACGTGATGCCCCTGGCAGCCAGCCTGAAGCCGGCCACCGAGCAGACATTCGAGACCTGTGAATTGCGAACACCCCTCACAAGTCGGCTCTGGAGGGGGTAGACTGTCCACCAAGTCAGCCGCGCACTCATCACAGAGACCAACCTGTCCCCGTGTCCGAGTGTAGATCGGATCATCGGGCACTTTTGCGCCACACACTGTACATCTCATTCTATACCGCCTCCATCCAGGTCGTGTACTTGGGATTGACGTACAGCGTATCCTCCTCTGGATCGTAGCCCATCATCATCAAATGTGCTCATTCTATCCTCCATTCTCTGTCCGTTCGTCCCCCGTCCGTTCGTCCCCACGGGGGTCCTCTGGACGCGACCCCGACGCGGGGGAGTGGGGGAGTAATTCAATATCTACACTACCAGGTTTATGCCCCGCCATCAAACCACGGGCGAAACTCCAAAACTCTGTATTGGTCATAATCAAATGCCCACAATTAGCCCCATTGGCAAAGACCGTAAAATGCCGATGCCGAGCGTTGGCCTCGTCTATCCGAATCAAGAATCTATTGGCCATCTATCCCCACTCCTCGAGTCCGTCCGTTTCAGACTCCGGCCATCCTCTGATCACCTCAATCGCGCGATAGATGGCTTCCCAGGTCAACCACTCGAACGTTTCTCGCAGCTCGTCCGGGGTGAACCCGATTCCGAGCAGGACCACCCATCGCCGATCACTGCGTCGATAGCCTCCGGCGGGATCAGGTCGTCTTCTGTCTCCCTGGCGCGACCGTTGCAGGCGACGCAGTGATCGGCGGCCTTCGATTTGATGCCGCCGCAGATAGGGCATGTATCGACTTCGGTTACGCGCCTGGGGAGGCGCTCGTCGATATAGTTTCCCATCGTGCGGGCGTGGATGAGCCGACATTGCCCGCCCATTGACTCAGTATCCATCATCGCTCATGGGGTATCTCTGCCCACAAAAGCCCAGCCAGCCCAGCCAGCCCGGGCGTCACGCTTGGTTTGCGCTGAATAGATGGTCCCACCGGCTCCAACCCGAACGCAAGCCCGACCGACAGCAAGGCATTTCGCACACCTGCCTGGTAGGCTTGGGCCAACTTCTCCGGGTCAGCTACCGTGTCAGGTCCGCTTACATCTCCAACCAACTCTATGGCCAGGCTCATCGCGCCGTCATTGGCGCAGGCCGTAGAGCGCAGGATATTGGCAATATCACGACGGAAGTATACATCTAAACCGATGCCCTATACCCTCCTTGGCGCTTTAGGCGCCACTCTGTTCTGTAGAATCACGCGGCTCTCCGGTCCGATGGTTAAATGCCCGAACGTGCTCCGAGTGATTTGCGAATAGCTCCAAGTTTTCGATCCATCTGCAGTAATCACACAAAGCCCTTCACTTCTGGAAATTCGCTCGCCAATCGATTCCACAACTCCATATAATTCCGCTTGAGCCACGCCCAGCGTCCCCACCGACGCTTGGTGCTGCCCGCCCAGTAGGATAGCCGCTGATCCGCTTCCGGCATATCCCACATCTTGTCGTACACGCCACAGTACGGCAGGCGCTTCGTGACGATATAGGCCCATACGTCACTGTACGTCCAGTCGTGAATTGGCTGGCAACCCCACAACCCATCACGCTTGTATTGGAACACCGCGCCGCGCATCTTTGCATTCATCCGTCGTCCGTGGCTCTCCTCTGCCCGCAGGCCATACGCTACGCCATCAAACCCGTACTGCTCGATCAACCGCCGAATTGGCTCATACACCGTCGTGCGCATCGTCTCGCGTTCTAGCGCCGGGCCACCTTCGATCCCGCCATAGCGCCGGAACGTGTCCAGCAACGGTTCCAGCGTCGGAAACACGATCACATTCTTCGTGCTGGTCAGCGTCTCCTTGCTCTCGGGATACGCGCAGCCCGCGTCAAAATACACCGCTGGCGTCTCCCGCCGCTGCTCACGCACCAGATCAAGCACGCACGTTGAATCCTTGCCCGTCGAAAATGCAATATACGGATTCTCGACCAGGGCCAGCCACTCGGACACACGCCGCTGCGCCTGTGCCACCCGCCAGCGGTGCAGGCGCAGTCGGCTGTATAGCTCGAATCGCTCGCGGGCCTCTTCAGGCATCATTGATTGAGCGACTTTCGAATAGCAGCATACCGCTCGCCATAGTGGTGCGCCGCCATAAGCAAAGACTCGTAAAACCAGAGATTCCAACGCAAGCGCGCTAGTTGCACTTGGCACCAAATCCACTTTTTCTTCATCATTCCTCCTTACGGCAGCACCAGCGTCATCTGGTTATCCCGCTTCCAGTAGCTAGGCCGTATACCATAATTGCCGATATTCAGATCAAACTCGTGGCCGTCTAGATCCTCTGGTGGTATGCCGCGCATCAAGCGACCATCCGACCGCCAAACCGACCAGTCCCAAGACCACGGTTCGATCTGCCAACGCGCCACGCGCCCCCAGCCCTGTACGGCCTTTTTGCCCAGGTGCGTGACGGTGGACAGGAAGTGCTCGATCTCTTTTTTGTCGCCGATGCAGTACCACTCAATCCACAGCGCGGCGCGATAAAGCACTGGCATGTGATATGCCTTGTACTTGCCCTGCTCGATGATCACCTTGCCCCGCCGCCGGTCAAAATCCACCAAATCCACCAACTGCGATCTGAATCGCTTGTTCCAATAGTCCTGACCCTCGACCTCGTGCGACCACTGCGCCCACGAACACTGATAGTACCAGTGGCGATGCCCTGGGTGCAGGATGCCCAGCGGCAGTGTCGCCACAGGCGCATTGTTGGTGTACTCGCCCGGTACTGTCATCTCTAGCGCGCCCAGCGCATCTCGATGATTCTGATAGAGCAGAATGCCATCTAACGGCAAGTGCCGATCCGCCACTACACCGCTGCGCAGCCAGGCGCGCACGCGCAGTGGTTCCAGGTCGTAGCGATCACGATAGGCCATCGATCAGCCCCCGGATGTCGTCGCCGTGCTCTTGGATGTGCTCCATATAGCGCGACCCAAGCGGCAGATCAACCTCGCGGCCATCCGGCGCGAGGCGCGGGTTGATCTCGATCCATTGATCAAATCGGATCGCAACCTTGCCGTGTCCAACGCCGCTCTTGCCACCAATGTACGGCTGCCGGCCAAACTCGGCCAGGGTCACGGCCAGCGCCTCAAACTCGAGATCTGTAGCATCGTCCAGGGTCAAATCCCAAAAGAGCGGTGTGCCTGCCGCCAGCGTCTCGACAAAGTAGCGCATCTGCTGCTTCTGGCCGGTCTCGACCACCACATCCTCTTTTGTGCCACTCTTTTGCCGTTCTATGCTGGCTCTGGCCTCCAAAAGAGCGCGAACGTCAGGCGCGATCAATTGGCGCAGGTTCTCATTCTTTTCGTCATCGCGCCGCGTATACGCTTCCTCTTGGCAAAAATCCCACACCGACTTGATCTCGCCTTGCGCGTACCGCTCCGGCAAGATGTGCGCTGTCTCGTTACAGATCGGGATCGCCTTGCCAATCTTGAGTTTGCCCGGCATGATCTGGTTGCCCATCGCGCCGCCAAACAGCGCGACAAGCGGGATCAGCTCACGCCACTGCCGCGCCAGATCGATGTCCAGCCCGCGCCCGGCATCTTTGGTCAGCGCGCCGCCGGAAAACAAAAAGTAGAACGCGGCCAGCGACATGCCAATAGGCACGCCATCTTCGCCTGGTTCGCCATAGCCAAGCTGCCGCGTCATATGCAGCATCCCCCGGTCGCGCAAGATGCCGCGCAAGGCATTGCCGCTGATGACTGGGATCTCTTCCACGCTCCCGTCTGGCTGGACGATCTTTTCGCGCCGCAAACGCGCGTTGACACCGAACGTGTCGCCGATATGGCTGATGCTCGTCAATGCCGTCATTGTGCCTTCAAACACGTAGGTTTTCATTCTGATTCTGCCTCCCATTCGTCAGTGTGCTCTGCTTCCCACGCGGCGCGCCGTTCTTGGTTTGCCACGCGCACGTGCAACACGAGCACTTTGGTTTGATCGCGCAACAACCTGAGCATCGCGCTGCCATCCGCGCTATTCAAGATCGCCTCTGCGCGATCGCGATCCTCGGCATTGCGCCCGATGTCACAGCTCAACTTCTGGCAAAGCGAGCTGACACATCTGTCCAGGTTGCTCGTGTAGGCCGCGCTGCGGAGCTGATCCTCGAACTGCTGCCAGATATTCATCCGGTAGCGGTTCTTGTAGTCCGCCGGGATCCCCCGCCATAGAATCGCCAACAGCTCTATAGCCTGCTCTTTTGTTTCGTCCACCCGCCTGTCCTTTCTGTGCCAGGAAAAGGGCGAG
>Ga0180438_10000841_pt1 | contig 55984 bp, 31 predicted proteins | sample SS_ome_12_FD_132455 | JGI IMG/M metagenome (GOLD analysis project Ga0180438, IMG submission 132455) | Hypersaline lake sediment archaeal communities from the Salton Sea, California, USA - SS_3_D_2 metaG | ecosystem: Environmental > Aquatic > Non-marine Saline and Alkaline > Hypersaline >... | reverse complement strand
TGGAAAGCGCCGTCTGCGGATCGATGACGGAACAACAGGAAGACCAAGCTCTCCTGCGTTCCTTCTTCGCTTACGCAAAACTACCACTGTGAATACGATCATTTACTACGCAAGGCTCAATAATCGCGGTGCTTCGCCTAGCGGCCGACGTCACCAAAGCGGACCAGGCCCCAGCCCCGGATGCCGAGGTACAGGCACTCGCGGTAATACACCATCGCCGTGACCGGCTCGCCAAGCCACGACAGGTCGGCCCAGCGCGACGGCTCTGCATCGTGAACGCTCAAGTCGAGACGGCATATCTGGTCGGCAGTGGCGAAGAGGACGGCGCTCTCATCGAGCACGGGTGCGACCGCGGGCAGGGCACCCAGTTTTCGCACCACCTCAGTACCATCGCCGCGCTTGAGCAACACCAGTTCCGACTTGCCGTTGACCAGTGCGATCCGCTTTTCGGTTACGGCGATGTCGCTGGCGACGCCGTCGATTGGGCGATTCCAAAGCGGTGTGGTTTCGCCGGCAGTCAGCTCGAACGCCACAAGCTCCGTCTCCGTACCAACATACAGGGTGTCTTTCCACGCGGCCGGCGCGACGGTGACCGCCGCCGACAACGGAAGCCGCCAACGCGAACGTCCGGTTTCCGGATCAATACCGACTAGTACGGACGGTTCCTCGGCGAGGATCAGCGCGCCGGCAACCACGACCGGATCGATCGAAAGTGGCGAACAACGCTGCGACCATTGTTGCTCGCCGTCGACGTCGTAACAGGTCAATTGCGACTCGTCGTCTTGAATGAAAGCTCGATCCGGCGCAACGACGAATCGGCCGCTGGCTTTGGGCGTGACGGCCGCCCGCCATCGCCGTTTACCGGTCGCCATGTCAACGCAGTGTAGGAATCTCTCTTCGTCGCCCACGCGACCGTCGACCAACAAGACAACGTCCTCATGAACCGCCGCAGAGCGCCACACTGCGTTCTTGGTCTTGTACACCCAATGGGGCGATGGGCGGTCGAGTTGCGCCACGTCAGCGGGCAGGCAGGACACACCGCGGCGGCCGAGCTCACCAGCGAGCGGGGCGAGCACCCGGTCGCCCATCGCGGCGACCGGCGCGGGGACGAAAGCCTCATCGGTCAAGCCCTGCTGGTCTTTGGGATAGTGCCACTGAAAGATTCCGCCCTCGGGCAACGGTGCACGCTCGGGATTGCCGCCGACACCGGGTCCTTTCAACCGTCCCGACCAAAGAGGGACATCACGTGACGGCTGCCGCTGTAGCTCCCCGTTTGCGCCCGCGTCAGGGAGTTTCGGCGGTGGTGTCGAATCGATCGGTGCGGAATTGCCTCCGCATCCCGGCAAGCCAGCCACGGCCATCAAAACAACCTGTGCCAACCAATATCGTCTCATAATGGCGTGTTTTGATCCGAGCCCACGTTGTCCGCCGTTCGTCTCACAATCGCCGGGGTGATCGGTACGCCCGGCTGAGAAGGCGGTTGGCCTGTTCGTCGTCGAGAAACTGCTCGCCGTCCGGATCCCAGCGCAAGGGGCGGTGGAGCTTCCGCACGATGTTTGACAGGTGACACATGGTGGCCGCTCGGTGAGCGTACTCCACGTCGCGGAACGGGCGCTCGCGGGTGCGGACACAGTGTAGGAAGTCGCTGTGCGGCTGGCTGCGTGGCCCCGTGTGATATTGGCGCAACGGGCTCGCGGGTTGCGGCGGCAGGCTCTTCCTCTCCTTATCCGACACTCGTCCCCGGGTGCCGAGGTACGTCAGGCCCTCGCCGTACCGGTTTGTGTGATGCATTCGCAGGCCGTTGGCGAAGCGAAACAGTACCTCGCTCTTGCCGCGATCCTCAAGCACCAAGGCAACCTCGACGGGCCCCGATTGGTCAAGCTGCATGGCGTACAGTGCCCCGCCGAAGCGGTGCGATCCCCAATCACCGCAGCTTCCGCCTCCGAACGCCTCGAACTTGTGCCAGTGTGACCCAGTCACGCACTCTTCGTTGTAGGGTCGCCACGGCGCGGGACCAACCCACAGGTCCCAGTCGAAGCCCGGGGGGACCGGCTGGGCGGGCAAGTCGTATCGGCCGGGTGGTCCGCCCACGCCGACGTAGACGTCATCGACCTTGCCGATGTGCCCATTAGCCACGTAGTCGGCAACTTGGCCGTGGTCGCTTCGGACCCGCTGGCTGCCGCCGCTGAACACGCGGCCATAGCGCCGGGCCGCGTCGACCATCAGCCGGCCTTCGCGGATCGAGTGCGACAGCGGCTTCTCGCAGTAGACGTCTTTGCCGGCGCGGCAGGCCGCAATCGCCTGAAACGCGTGCCAGTGGTTCGGCGTGAAGATCGCCACCGCGTCGACGTCGGCACGATCAAGCACCTCGCGGAAATCGCGGTGGACGGAGCAATCGGGCGGGTCGGGCTTCTCTTCAATCAACTGGCGTGCGAGGTCCAGCCTCTTCGTCTGCACGTCGCAGATCGCCAGCACGTACGAATCTCGCCCGTGGGCGAAGCCCGACATCAACTGCAACCCGCGGGTGCCGCAGCCGATGATCCCCATGGCGACTCGCTCGCTTGCGGCAGCCTCACCGTCGGCTCCGATCGCAGAGGCCCGCACGATGGTCGGCAAGGCCACCCACGCCCCGGCGGCAAGCGACTCGAGGAAACGTCTTCGCGTGTAGAAGCGTGTCTTCATTGAGCGTCGGCCTCCAGATCTCCCAGGGCGAACTGGATCCCGGCCAGCCAATGGGCAAGCACGTCGGGATTCCAGGCGTTGGCGCAGTTGTGGCCAAACGCATTGTAATACACGCGCCCATCGCCGTAGGACCGAACCCAGCTCAGCGCGTGGTCGCGATCCTCGCGCCCGTGGTAGCCGCGCTTGTCGTCAAAGATGCCCGACTTCTCGTTGTCCAGGCTCAGGAGCACACGGAGGCGATTGCGTGAGTACGGTTGGCGATAGATGTAGATCGGTTCGTCGATCTCGAACTGGTCGCGGCCCTGGAAGACAACATTGATCGGGCTGTCTCTTGATTCGACACGCACGACGCCCCTCTTCCAGGGCTTCCAATGCGGATCCGCGCCGAGCATTGCGGCGAACTCCGGACAGTCCCTGGGGCATTCGACCGCGTGGATGCCGACGAGTCCCTTGCCCTGTTCAACGAATCGCAACAGGTTGTCGCAAAGGGTCCGGCTCTTCTGCTGCATCGCCCGTCCGCCTTCGCAGAGCTCGTCCTTAGAAGAAAAAAGCCCGCCCGACGTGTTGACGAGACAAACGGCGTCGAACGCCGCCAGCTTGTCGGCCTCGAACACCTCTGGGTCGTCGGCGAGTGTGGCCCGAAAGGCGCCGGTCTTCGCGCCCATAATCTCAATGGCCTTGGCGATAAACGGAGTGGAGACGCACTGCGACCGCCAGTCGGCGACGGACCGCGTGCAGACCAGCAGTTTCCGCGCCTGCGGGGGCCTGGCCGGGGCCGAGGCGGGCAACGCCGCGGTGATTTTCTGGATGGTGGCCGGCGGCGGGACGGGCGGCGCAGAGGCCCGGCCGCCGGGCGTGTCGTCCACCTTCAGGTCGCCAATCGCATACTGGATGCCGGCCAGCCAGTGCCGCAGCACGTCGGGGTTCATCGCAATCTGTGGCTTGTGGCCCAAGGCGCTGTAGTAGACGCGTCCCTCGCCGTGCCGCTTGATCCAGACGAGCGGGTTGTCGCCATCGTAGCGTCCCTCTTCGTACTCACAGGCGGAGGCTTCCATGTCAATGCTCAAGAGCACCCGGTGCGTTTCGCGCGAGTAAGGGCCCCGGAACACGTAGATCTCGTCATCGACGGAAAACCGTTCCCTGCCGCGAGAGACCGCGTTGATGGGATTGTCGGGGCACTCGATCCGAGCCACGATCTCGCGGGTCCAAGGATGCCCCGCGAAGTAACCGCCCATCATTTCGCCATACTCCGGCCAGCTCTGTCCGCAGTCGGCCGCACCGTGAATGCCGACGACCCCTTTCCCACTGCGGACGAAGTCGGTGAAGCTCTGCTTGAGCCGCTCCCATTTCGTCTCGACAGCCTCTTTGGCCGCGCTGTCGCCGCGTTTGAGCTGCTCCTGTTCCTCCTTGGTCAAGAACACCGTGCCGCCCACGGTGTTGTCCATCACGACGGCGTCGAACTGTTTCAGTCGATCGACCTCGAACATCCCGGGGTCGTCACTGACAACGGTTGTGTACGCGCCCGTCTTGTTGCCCACGATTTCGAACGCCGCCGCAACAATCGGGATCGCCTCGTGGTAGTATCCGGAACACATGGTAAACACAAACACTTTGCGCGGCCGGGCCGGCTTGGCGGGCGCGTCCGAAGGCGCCGTGGAGAAGATCGTCTGCGCTATCTCTGCCGGAGTCACTCTTCCAGCAAGCGACCTGGGCAAATCCGATTGCTGAAGAACCGCCGGAACGGCGACCTTTTCGGCCGCGGCAGCCGTCCGGGCAGAGAAGCCAAAGGGCATTTCCACTGCGGTCTGCGCGAGGGCCACCGCTGTCAAGGCGATACCGGCTTTAAGGGTCACTGTTGCGACTCTTTCCATTTCTTGTCCCCTTGTTCGACGGTTGCCGTGGTCCTTTTATTCCAAGCTACTCCGGGCATGCGCTCCAATCTGAGGAACGCTGCTAGTTCAGGCAGACAAGCGAGCCGTCGCACAAGGAAAGAAAAACACGTCCTCCGGCGACGGCGACACCATCCTGGATCGGTGCTCGCGGTAGATCTATCTCCATCAGCGGGTTGCCCGTCGCGGCGTCGAGCACCCGTACTCTCCCCTCTGCCGCTAGCGGATCTTCGTTGGCTGTCTTTAGGACGGGTCCGCCCGCGATTAGCTGGTCGTCGGCCATCGCGACAACCCATACGGTGCCCAGTTGACGTTGCCACAAGGGATCGATCTTGGGCAGTGGCGTACTGTTGGAGTGCTTCATGCCGAGGACCTTGGTCAAGTGGGCAGTGACGCCTTGCCTCGACAAGGCAACGACGGGCCCAGTCAGATCGTCGACCAGCGTCTGTCCCTGCTCGCGGGCCTCTTCGACGCGTTTCCATCCCAGCAACGTCCGGCTGCGAACACCGATTTGCAGGCGATCGTTCCACGTCCAGCTCAAGGCGCGTTGTCCGTGCAAGTACCAAAGGAACGTAACGCGTCGCTGGGGGATGTGGGCGACTTGGGGCTCGGCGATCGGGGACACGGTTTTCGCGACGTTGAGGATTTCGCTGTCCAGGCTCAATAGGTGCTCCACCGTGTCGCGGGTCCCCAACGTCCGACTGTCTACGCGATGGAACCGCGGGAACTTGTCCCTTGGGGAGGGAGTCAGTGCCGCGGCAGCCGCTTTGGGGTCAAGTGGCAAAGGGCCCAGAAACAGGTCTTCTTCTGGATCCTCGACCAGCACGTCGTTGTGATAGGCGCCGCGCGGCAACTGGCGGTACTCGAAGACGTCTCCGCTGAGGGGATCGGCCACGCAAAGCATCACGCCCATGAAGCCGTGCAGCCCGGACGTGGCGTACACGCGGCCGTCGCGAACCGTAACTGACCCGCGTACGGGAAAGCGGTTCTCCAACTGACCGTAGACCTGCACGCGCTCGTCCACCGGGCTGATCCGCCGCTGCCAAATCAGTTCTCCCGCGTGCGCGTCGACGCAGTAGAACCGGCCGTCGCGGCAACCGAACAGGCAGCGGCCCTTGTAAAGCGTCGGCGGCGAGTCGATCGCTCCGCCGGCCGTCAGGCGCCAGCGTTCTTTGCCGGTCGAGGCGTCCAGCGCCACAAGCTGGTGATCGTCCGGCAACGCGACAAACACCGTCGAGCCGTCGGCAACAGGCGCCGAAATACGACCGCTGTACAAATGCCTGGCCCGCCATTCCGCGCGGGCGATGCGCGTCTCGGGCCAGTCCGTGGTGAGTCGCTGTCGCCATTGCACGGCCGGGGAAGAGGAAATTGCGCCCGCCACCGCGCAACTCCGCGCGTTGTCCGCCCGGAAACAGGGCCACTCGGGCCGGTCGCCGGTGTCGACATCGACGCCAAACCTAGGGCCCTTCACCAAGGGGCCAGGTTTCTCGAAGGCCGACCGCGGCGGGACGGGATCCACGGGACTCGCCGCGACAAAGCCCCGCAGCCGGCCGAACAATGCCTCGCAGCAGCATTTGTGCGGTGCCTGATAGGCGGTGTGATAGGCCACGGGAGGAACCTCGCCGCACGTGTTCTTGACCGGCACGTGGCCGATCAATTCGTGCTCGGACGCTTCGGCTGGGTCTTCTTGCGAAAGCGACGACAGGATGGTGCCCATCGTGAACGTCCCACCGCCGTTACAGGGCCATGCCCCCATGCCGCCTAAGGTTGTTTCGGGGACGGTGTGCTCGCGGCGGGTCATCAGGTTGACGAAGCGAAACCCGCCCGGTACATCCATCATCAGGTAGTCGCCGGCAAGGTGGATCGTTCGTCGGTTTGCTCCCCCGGCCGACTTGGCGCGTTTGACGGGGATGCGTTCGTGGTCGAGCACGGTTTTGCCGGTCGATAGCTCGATTACACGGAGACGGTCGTTGCTCGCCAATAGCCCGCGCCCCAGGGCCGTACAGACGAGGTGCAGTTCCTGACCGTCCGCCCGAAACGCCTCGCCGTGCAGCTTCCAAATCTCCGTTCCGTCGGCGGGCTTCAGCGCCAGCAAGGAACGCTGCGACGTCGCACCGCCGGCGGAATCGCGTCGGCGCGGGTTCGTTGCCTCCCCTACTTCCGCCAGCACGAGGTCGCCGTCGGCCATGAGAGCCTGCACCGGCGCACCAACATCGAGCGTCCACCGTTGCGCCCCCGAGTCGGTTGCATTGGCCTGAACCTGAGCACGGGTGGACCAGACCACCACGTCGCCGAGTAACAACAGCTTCAGATCGACTCCATATACCTTCTGGAACCAGAGATCCTCTCCGGTGGCTGCGTCCAAGGCGGCAAACCCCAGCGGCGCGCTGCACACAACCACATGGCGATTCGCGGCAAAGACCCTCCTGGGCGATCTATCATACCAATGCACTAACCCGTTGAAGGCATCGCGAACGACGAGCACCTTCTGCCCGCGTGAGAACTCGGTCGCTTCGCGATCCGGGTGCCAGGCAAGGGCTTCGATGTTCGACACTCCAAACACGTGGCCACCCGCGACCAGAAGGCTGTCGTAGCGGTTTCCGGGCCCGCTGCGATGTTCCCCGGCGATCCACCGCGGCCACAAAGAGGACCGAGACCGGTCGCTCTGCTCGATCCCCGGCTGATAGAGGTTTCCCAGCATCCCCGCGAGCAAGGGATTGAATACCTTGCAGTTGAGTCGATCGTCGGCCACGCGCCGATTGCCAGGCCCGCCGGCCGGATGGCTCCACTCGCCCATCCCTTCCGGCAGCGCCGGAGACAGGCACAGCCAAAGGCCCTGCCGACTGACGGAAGCGACGCGGCTTCTCGGCTCGCAGGCCTCGATTTCCCGCCGTATTTGTGCCTCCTCGGCCCAGGCGATGAAGACGCTGCCAAACGGCGAAGTCACACGGAGCACCTCGTCGAGCCGGAGCCCTCGCTGCTTCGCGGACGACCAATCGTCAATAACCACCAGGTTCGCCAGATGCGTTGCCAGCGGCAGCGTGCTGATATCGTTGCGGTGCTCGACCGTCAGCAGCCCCAACCGGCCGTCTTCCCCGGCGGCCTGGCGAAGTTGTGCCGCGTATTCCTCCCGCTGCGTGATCGCATAGAACAAGCACCGACCGTCGCCTCCCAGAGTCCAGGTATCGACGGACGGGTCCGAAGCAACGTGCAACACGACGCCGGCATCCACATACGGCCCAACCGCGGGCCGATCCGTCGCCGCGCCTTTTTGTGGGACGAGACACAGCAGGCAAGAAAGAAGCAGGATTGCGAGCGGGCCGAGCCGCCCCGCGACGGTGCATTGCCGCCGTCTCGCGTGCCACTGCAAGCTTGCCAGCGCCAGCAAGACGCCCCGGACGAAGTACTCGAGTCTCATGTTCGGCATCCCTTGCTCAACGCCTCGCGATCGTCTCCTCCGCAACCTCGCCGGCAACCTTGCCACCGTGACGGTATTCTACTCCGACCGTACCCTCGTAGTCGCCGGCGATCGTCGCGCCGTCGATGCGGGCGTCGATCTTATAGGTGGCCGCCAAAGCGCCGCCGCTGTGCATGTTGGGGGCGTGCCAGCGGTCGCCGTGTACGATGACGGTCGCCTGGCCCCGGATGACGTCGGATTCGACGGTCAGTTGCGAGGCGTCCACTTCGTGATTGGCCACGGTCAGACCGTGTTTGCTGGCGACGCACACGCTGCCGTCAGGCGGCCGGTGGATTTCAAAATACACGTTTCTAGCCGACGCCATGTCGGCCTCGTCTTTGGCGATGGCGGCGTCCAGCTTGAGCTCCCAACTCGTGCTGCCATCGGCGTTGCCGGTGACTCGGCCCGTTATCTTTCCCTTCGTCGCAAAGGGTTTGGGCAGCGGGTCGATCCGCCGCTCGTACGTGCCTTGCAGCCGGTTTCCGTCGCGTTCGAGGTGCACCTCCCATGCTTCACGGTGATAGCCGACGGGCACCGAAAGCATTCCGTGCAGCCCGCGGTCACTGAGCACGGTGTCTCCCAAGCCGATGGCCCGGTTCGACCCTGCCTGATTCTGGTCCTGAAGGCCCGAGGCCGGAGTGGCGCGCACGCAGCCGCGGTCGAGCTTGTCGGCGACTACCCATAAGCCGGCCTCGAACGGCAGAGACTGCTCCGGGCGGCCGACGTAAGGGTTGTCGAATCGCAGGTCGATCGACGTGACGCCCTTCGGCTTGCGCAGGTCATAGCAACGGACTGTCCCCTCGCGGCTGCGCATGAAAATGCGCCCGCCGACGTAGGGGAACTCCATGAACACGTTGTACGCCGTGGTGGCCGTGTGCGGCGGCCTCCACGGCGGGCAGAGCGGGCGCAGGTCCTTGGGATCGGCGGTCCACAGGCGCAGCGTCAGGCGGTCGCTGTGCGAGGCGTCGGGCACCTGGAGCAAGCGGTCCTCGATGAGGTAGTGCTGGCCGGGCACCGGCACGGTGTCGTCTCGCCTCCCGCGTTGGCGAAAGAGGACCTTGCCCGTCCGTTCGTCGAAGATGAAGAAGGCCGACACGTCGCTCTTATCAGGATTGCGGGAGCGGCTGTAGTAGTACACCTTGCCGTCGCGGATCAGGTACTTGCGCCAGTCGCTGGCCTCGTACCTCGCCTCGTGCCAGAAGTCCAACTCGTCTGGCATGGTCCAGATGAGCTTGGCGCCTTCCGGAGACAGGCGATAGCAGCCCAGCAGCATCCAGGGCACGTCGCCGTGACCCTTTGTCTTCGAGCCGACGTTGACCAACACGCGCTCCTCGGATGGGGCAAGTGCGAAGTGGGTGTTGCCCAGCCCCTCGACCGTCCACAAGACCTTGCCGCCCTTCGGGTCGATCAAGCGCAGCTTGCCCTGTCGGTAGTCGCCGAACCCGTGGGTCGCCGCCAGCACGTACTCGCGGCCTTGATGTTGCCACAGGGCCGGCGTGGCGGTCCTCGCGGTCGCGGCGGGAACCTCCCAGAGCGTCTTGCCCGTCTCGACGTCCACGCCGCGCAGACTCACGTCCAAGCCGTCATACAGCGGCACGACGAGCACGCCGTCGGCCACGACCAGCGACACGTACTGGCCGCCCGACGGGAGGGTCTTCTCCTGAAGGTGCTTCTGCTTTTCCGCTTCCCACGCCTCGTGGGTCTTGCCGATGTCGGTCTCCCAGAGCTTCTTGCCGGTCTTGGCGTCATAGCAGTAGAGCCGTCCGGTGGTGCCCATGCTAAAGACCCGGCCCGCGTGGTACGCCGGCGTGACGCCCCAGCCGCTGCGCTTGCCCATGCCGCGGAACAGTCCCTTGCCCTTTTCGAACGCTTTCCAGACGGTCTTGCCGCTGGCCATGTCGATTGCCACGGCGAAATCGTCGGCGTCGATGCTCAGTCCTCGCCGCAAGCTCTTCTGTTCCTCGGGGCCATACTTGGACATGGCGGCGGCCGCGTGGTGGTTCTCTGCCCAAGCGTCGCCCGCGGGCCGGAACGACGAGGCGAAGATCATCCCCTCGGCGGCGATCAAACCGTTGGCCGAACCGGGATGCCCGGGCCAGATCGCCCGGTTGGACACAAAGCCGGAAGAAGATGTCTTTCCATAGCCCAGGTCGCTATCTTCACTGATCCAGACCGTCTTGGCCTGCGACAGGTCGTCGACCAGCTTGTGGCCGTACCGCCGCGGGTTAAAATTGCCCATCGGCCCGTTCACCTGCGGCCAACCCGGTTCGGGATCGCCAGCAGCGTGGGCTTGCGTTGAATGGGAGGCAACGGTCAGCGTCAACACGGCTGAGAGGAACAGGAGTCGTTGCATGAGTAATCCCCGTGCTTCGGAAGGAATGCGAAACAAAGCTGTCAAGTTGCGCGAGTATGCCGTCTATTGCGGACCTTCGAGCTGCTTGATCCTCACGTTTCGGACCCACAGTGGGACGCCGTGGTCCTGAAGGCCGATATGGCCCTCCGCCGGCAGCGTCCGTCTCATGTCTTCAGGTTTCAGGTCGACGACCTTCTTCCCATTCAACTCGACTTGGATCGACTGTCCGCGGTACGTGATGATCATGCGGTTCCACTCACCCGCTGGCTTGGCCATGTCCTTGCTCGGGGCAGCGATCGGGATCACGCCTCCGCAATCGTGGTGGTGCAACGGAGGTTTCTTCCCGTGCGAATCACGGATCTGCACCTCGATCCCCTTACCCGTAGTGGTGTCTGTGACCCGCATGTAGACACCGCTGTTCCCGCCCCGGGGCAACTTGAACTCAAGGTCGAACACAAAATCTCCGTATTGCTTCTCGGTCCACAGGTACGACTTATAGCGAGTCCACCCCCGCTCGCCCGGCCGCGGCTCCAGTCCGACCACACCTTCCCCTTCAACGATCCAGTTGCCCTCCGTCTTCCACCCACGCAGATCCTTGTCGTTGAGCAACGATACAAACCCATCGTCTGCCGGTTCGGCCGACCAAGCCGTCGAGCAGCAGATTGCGATTGTACACGCCAGTACACAAAAACAAATCAGTCGTGAATCTCTGTCGGACATATCTTGTCTCCTCTTCGTTGGTTGACAGACAACCCTTGTAGTGCGGTTACTCGCCACCGCTCTGGGGTTCTGTGGGTTTTTCGGACCGGATCGACGTTGATCTCCGCGGTCACGCTGGCAGAAAAGGAAAGCTACTACAAGTCGCGTCAGGCCAAAATCTCAGAGCTCCCTGCAATCTCTCAGTAATCGTCGGCCGTCCTCTTGCTGTAACTGCGCACGTGTCCGTCCATCGTGGAGAGATACAGTTGTCCGTTCGCGGCGGCCATGCCGTCGAAGACGGGCGGCGAGGCCAGTTCGCATTGCGACAGAGTCTTGCCATCGACCGCCGAAACAGCCCAGAGTTTGCCGCCGAGACGGCCTTCAAATGAAGCCAGAGGGTCCTCGGCATCGACCTCGTCCGGCGGTCCGGCGATGAACAACGTGTCTGCCGCGAGGACCATCCCATGCACGCGGAGGGGAACGCGGGCGATCCAGAGGGGCGGTTTGCCGCGCGTGTAAGGCACGTCACCACCACTTGGTCCCACGCGATCCGGATCGCCCGGTTTCACGAAGCGGGTGGCACGTCCCTTCAAATCCGGCGGCAGCCAATCAATCGGCTGTGAACTCCCGTCTTCACCCCAGAGTTGGGGTTCGGCATCGACATCGTCGGCGAATAGCAGGTATCCCTGGCGCGCCGGGTAGAAGGTGGGCGAGTGCCCACCAACGGGAAAGGCCTTCAAGACACAGACAGTGTTGTCGTTGAAGCATAAGAGTGTTCCGGTTTTCGGGGCCGCCTCGAACCGCCGGCGGTATCCCGGCCAGCGTCTCGCATACATCCAGAAGCCCCGGCTGTACCACGGGTCGGCCAGGAAGCCTTGCGTAACGCAGATCCGCAAACCCATTTGCTTGTCACCGCCACGGTTCATCAGCGGGGGGTCGATCTGCTCGAGCGACTTGTCCAGTACGATCTGGGACATGTAAAGGCGGTCGCCGTCGCTCGTCAACAGGTCGGAGAACGCACCTTCCATCCAGAAGCCGTTGGGCGGCGGCGAGTTCTCGGGATCGGGTCCTTGGAGCGTCGTCTCATGTAGTTTTCGTCCGGTTGACGGGTCGAAACCGGCGATGTGAATGCCGCCGTCCAGGTAGGTAGAACGCCCCGCGACCGCATAGGCGACACCGTCCAGCAGGAGCACCGCCCCGTGAACGGGCCAGGTCGATTCGATCTGGCCCCAGGAGCAGATCCGCCGCTGTTCGGGAGCCAACTGATAACGCCAGACGAGTGCCCCGTCGGCCGCCCGTAGGCAGTAGACCCACCCGTCGGCCGAACCGAACAGCAGCATCCCGTCGTGAAACGTCGGGGACGAATCGATACGGCCACCGGCCACGAACCGCCACCGCTCGGCACCCGACTCCGAATCGAGCGCAACCACGGTGTGCTGATCTACGGCGGCGATGGCCACCAGACCGTAAGCGGCGACGGGACTGGTGAGCTTCCCGCCAATGCTTGCCTGCCATTGCGGTTCGAGATCGGATGGCACGCGCGCCGCCGTCGAGGCGCTCAGCCGTTCGTCGCGTCGATAGGACGGCCAATCATGCGCCCCCACCGTGACGGCCTTCACCTTGCCGAAGGCGGGACCACGCTCAAACCGAGCATCCTCCGACACGATCTCGCCGGGCGTCGACTCGGCCGCATAGGCCCAGAACCCGTTGAGTTTGACGCCCTGGTAGCACGCACACTGGTGCGGCGGTACGTAGGTCAATCCGTTGCAGGGTGTGATGCCGACGCCGCATGGACCTCGCGTCCAGTCGCAAGGTGTTTCGCCGCCCCCGCTGAGGTCAAGGTACTCCAGGCCTCGCTTCGTCGTGAGAACGTAGTTTGCCGTCGCCTTTTCCGGATAGCACCGCGGATGGTGACCGCGGCCAGGCTCACCTTTCACCTTCGCTTTCTCCTCGCCCGTGGCCGGGTCGTATCCGATGTTGTTCATCCACAGCCTTCCGTCGCAGTAGAAGAGCGGCTGGCCCATCTCCTGGAAACTGTGCCCTCGGGACCTGCCCTTCTTCCTCCAAAGATGCCGGCCGTCTTCAACGGCCAACGCCACCAAGCCGTCCTCGACCTTACAGAACAGCCATGAGTCGCCCAAGCACAACTGAAATACGTCCGCCAGCGGGTGGGCCCATTTCACTCGACCCGACTCGATATCGGAGAGCACAACGTTCTGGTCATCGTAGAACGCGACGCCGAGGGAACTGGCAACGATGGTCCGCAAGCCCGGGCTTCTTGATTCGCGCGACCACAGTCGTCGGCCGGACTTGGCGTCGAGCGCCATCACGCGATCCGGCGTACGGCAGACAAGCGTGTCGGCGACGACGAGAATCTCCTCAGTTCCTTCCGTACCTGCATGAGTCGTCACCGTCTCGCCTGTGGCCGCGTCGAGCGCGCTGACGGGCGCCTGCATGCCCAACGTCACGTACACTCGGTCGCCCTCGGCCACCAGCCGATGATAGGTGTGCGCCGTCCAGCCCATGCGGCCGCCGCCTTTCTCCAAGCCCCAATTGGGAATCACTCGCTTCCACAGCACAACGCCGTTGAATCCGTCGCGAGCCACCAGGCGGTACTGCGGCACGAGGCTCTTGTGCCATCTCTCCGACAGCGTTACCAAGCCTTCGTCGAAAACGTAAAACAGGCGTCCGTTTGCGGAAACCATGGTGCTGACGCTGGATGTGATCTCATGGCTGCGGCAAAACATCGGGCCGCCGCACCACTGGACATGCTGCGGCGGCCCGACCCGCGTGTCGCGGGCCATCATCGTCCCGCCGGCGTCGTGTCGGAAATGTGTCCACTGGTCGATTTCCCCGGGCCACGGCTTGACGGTCTTCGTCCAAACCCCGTTTTTCTCGACGTACGCGACGCCCAACGGCGCCAAGACCCGCGTGACCTCGTCCATCGTCACGCCGCCGAGGTCTTGGCTCACCAACAGGTTCACGAGGTTGTCTGTGTACGGCATCTGATTCCCCGCCAGGCGGTCCACCGAGACTGGTCCGTACATTCCAAGACCCTGGATATATTTCCGGGCTTTGTCCAATGCCTCGTCCGATCGGGCCAACCCCTGCACGACAAGGTTGCCGCCGTTAGTCAATTCGACCTCCCACGCGCCGTCGGTTGTGCCGATGTGCACCGCCAGACCGGCTGAGACGCCAGTCTCCTTGAGCACCTGCGCCGCCGAGGGCAGTTCGGCCGCTCGGGCGTCGTTCATCAGTGCCAAACCCGCTGCCAAGACGACGGCAGCAGAGACTGTCTGGATCTTCACGACGTGCTCCTTGTTATGCCAAGACAGATGACCGCCAGACCGGAGCATCGCGGACGTTCGTCTGACGCGATAACAGGATCGACAAGATCACATAAGGGAGGCCAACCTCGCTTCCGCGGTTTCGATCTTGCGCCGAACTTACGTGTCGTCGGTGCATCCCAAATAGACCCTTCCGAACGGCGGAAGCAGGGGAACATTACCTCCCCTCCGATGGCTTCAGTTCCTTGATGAAGATATTGCGGAAGTCGATGGGCCAGCCGTGATCCTGTAGGAAGAACTGGCCTTCGGGCGGCAGGCCGGGCAGCGTCGCGTCGATGACCACCTCGCCGTTGAGTTCCACAGTCACATGTTCGCCCACGAGTGTAATCACCATGCGGTTCCACTCGCCGATCGGCCGGTCCATCTTCTTCTTCGGGACCGTCATGGCCCGCACTTCGGGTGTCGTATCGAACCACGTCCGCCATTCGTACAGCTCCCCGGAACCGATCGGATGGCACCACAGATTGATCTGTTGCGGACGGCCACGTCCCGACCGGAAATAGATCCCACTGTCGCCGGCCATGTCGACCTTTTCGTCGTGATGAATCCGTTTTCCGTTCTCATCGGCGGCGTAGTCGCCGCTCGGCAGGATGACGGCGAACCCCTTCTTGACCGGCTCGGCCGTCCAGCGCCAGTCGAGCATGAGTACGCAATCGCCGTACCGCTCTTCCGTTTTCAACGTCTTACCGCGTCGGCTTTTGGAGAGAATCCCGTCCTTGATCTGCCACGTCTCAGAGGAAGCCTTGGCCAAATCGAACTTCCAGCCCGTGAAGTCCTTGCCGTTGAACAACGCCGTGAATCCCTCGGGCGGCTGGTTCAGCTTCTGCGGCCCTCGGCCAACACAGGGCGCGGCGAGCGCCGGCAGCAGTATCAAGGCCATCGAGGTCAAATAACATCGCATCGTCGTTTCCTCCATTTGCCAGTGGTGTGTCCTCGCCGAGGCGCCGCGACGGTGTGTTGGTCCAGCGAAATCTCTGTCAGCCGCCGCATCACGGCTCGAAGGCAATGAGCACGATGTTCCGATATTCGGCGGCTACATTGCTCGGCAGCGCGATTCGACCACCGATAAGCGGCAGCGGACCGTCCGCTTTCTCCCACCCGTTGACCTCCATCCGACACTGTTTGCCGTGCACGGTGACCTCGACGGTCTCCCAGCCGGCGGCGCTGCGAAACGGCGAGCCTTCGCGCGGCTCGCTCTGGTCACAGAATCGCTGGAACCGCAGCACGAAGGCTTGGGGCGGCTTTCCATCCCACAGCAGCGGCGCCTTCCCGGAACCGTCGCAGACGAGCAGCTTTCCCGCATCGGACTTCTTCGGATTCGTGCCTCCGTCTGCCTCCACCTTCCAGCAACTGCCGGCCTCTGGCGGGACCGACCAGCCCTCCAGGTCCTTGCCGTTGAACAAAAGCAGGGCATCCTGAAAGGACTCGGTAAACTGCCTGACGCGAATATCCTTGAAGTGAACTTTCATCTGGTCGCGCCCGTGCAGTTGCAGACCGAGTACCCCCTCATCCACGCGCCGTTTCCGTTCGGGGTCCTTCTCGTCGCGGTCGATGAACTCCACCGTGGGTATGCCGTTGACAAAGTGCGTAATGTGATTTCCCCGAGCGATGATGTCGTAGTCGGTCCATTCGCCCGGCACGTAGTAGGGAAGCTTGATCAGCCATTTGCTGTCAGCGACCGTGCCCACGAGAAGACCCTTACTGTCTTGTTGATTGACAATAAGCTGTCCTACGTCGGCGTTTGCCCCGCGCTTGCCGCCCCCGTGATGGAGTTTTCCCGTTCCGAACGGCCCGTCGCCGACTTCGGCCTGGTAGCCTCGGCCGCCAAAATTGCCTTTCTCGACCGCCCGATAGAAGACGCCCGAGTTGCCGGCGAGGATACGGAACTTGAGCTTCAGGTGGAAGTTCTTGAGGGTACCGTCGCGCCAGATGAGCCAACTGTTGGTCGACTGGCCGCCCCGGTCAGCGGCGCCCTCGATCATTCCGTCCACGACCCGCCAGTAATCCTCCTCCCCCTCCCAGCCGCTGAGATCCCTGCCGTTGAAGATCGAGACGAACCCGGGCTCCCGTGCCGGCTGCTCAGCGGCGCCCGCCGACCACGCGAACCGAGTCAACATGCAGCCCCACAGACACACGATGCTAAGACGCATGAAATGTTCTCCTTCCTCGTCGCCAAGCAGAATCTGGGAACCAGAAACGGAAATATGGAGTGCGATGACTCGTCATCGGTTTGGAGTTTTTGGTGTTGTGGTGAGTGAAAAAGTCTAACCCATCCGCGCGTCTCGAAAAAGAAAGCGGCGACGAGTCGCCGCACTCCAAGGTTAAAGCTCCCAGCCCTTGCGGTACTCGCGGCCGACGTATTGGTTGGCGTCCGGCAGATTGGTGATCTGCATGTTCTCACCATCCCAGTCGATCTTCCCGCCCGCGTAGAAGGCCGTATGGATCAGCCGAGCCGCTTCGCCGAGGGGCCCGGAGTAAAGGGCGAAATCGGTCGCCGTCTTGCCGCCGCTCTTGATGCAATCGGTGAGGTCGTGGAAGTGCCGTCCTTTGTGCCCGCCTTTGCGCATCGCTTCGGCGTGGGGCAGTTTTGTTTCGGGCAGCTTGACGTCGCGAAACTTCGCTTTCGGCAGCAGAACCGGATCCGCCTCGTCCCGGCTGTGCTGTACCAGGATCCGGCCCTCGTCGCCGACCAAGAGGCAGGTGCCGGTCTCGCCTTCGAGCAATTCGGCCGGGGGGCCCGTAAGGTGATCGTGCCAGTAGAGCGTGACCGGGGGCAGCTCACCGCGGGCCGGGAACTGGAACCGCGCGCTTGCCGCGGGACACCGCTCGTAGGGCACCGCCTTGCCGGTCGCTTCGACGGTCGTGGGGTACTTCAATTCCAGGGCGGTGAACGCGGGGTCCATCATGTGGCAGCCGAAGTTCCCGGCAAACCCCGTGCCGAAATCCCGCCAGACACGCCAGGAGTTCGGGCAGTACGCGGGATGATAAGGACGCCACGGTGCGGGACCCAGCCAGAGGTCCCAATCGAGCCCTGCGGGCACGGGCGGCGTGTCCTTTGGCCGACCCGATTCCTCCAGAAGCCGGGGTTCGAGATCGTCCGGGAAGACGCACTCGCTCGGACGGACCTGGCCGCAATGGGCTTCCCGCACCTTGCCGATCACGCCTGCCCGAACCAACTCGACCATTCGCATGTAGTGCCACGAGGCGTTGTGCTCAATGCCCAACTGGGTGACGACGTCCTTTTCGCAGGCCAGTTTGACCATCAGTCGGCACTCGTAGACGTTGTGCGCCATCGGCTTCTCGCAGTGGACGTGCTTGCCCATCTGCAGGGCCTTGATCGAGGCCGGGCCGTGCACGTGGTCCGGCGTGCTGATGACCACCGCGTCGATTTCACGGTCCATTTCGTCGAGCATCTTGCGGAAGTCCTTGTATGTCCGCGCATCCGGGTGCTTCTTGAAAGCCCCGCCGGCGCGGCGCTCATCGACGTCGCACAGCGCGACAATCCTTTCGTGAGAAATGCAGCTCGTGTTACTGCTGCCCGCCCCGCCCGCGCCCACAATGGCCACGTTGATTTTCTCGTTGGCCGACCTGCTGGCGGCCGGCGCTATTCCGCCCGCGGTCCAATACCCCAGCGAGGCCAAGGACATCGATTGGACGAACCGGCGACGACTACAACGGCTAATCATTTGAGTTTCTCCCGTGCTTGAATTGTCCTCGCAAAATCCGGCCCGAATACCTCAACTGCCCTGGTCTACCGCACGGCGGGGTTCTTACGGAGGTCGTAGCAGTAGATGCCGTCGGCGCCGCGCATGTAGAGCCGACCGTCGACGTAGGGCCAGGTAATCGTCGCGTAGAGGGGGGTGGTGGGCGGATGCGGGTTCACCCAGGGTTCACCCGCAGCGTCGAACCGCTGCCCGCCGGCCCAAGTCCAGAAGGCCGTGTTCTTGATGTGCGCCGAGTCGCCGAGGATCAGCAATCGGTCTTCAAGGTGCATAATATCCCCTGGCCGACGACCGGACGGTACGTCAATCGTGCCCAGGTGCTTGCCGGTCTGGGCGTCGAAACAGGCCACGGGATAGGGTTCTTTGGGTGGGTCCGGCACGCCGCAGAAGACCAGGCCACCAGTGAGCACGGGCTGGCACTTGGAAGGGATCTTGAAGCCGGTCTTCTCATCGTGTCGCCAGATGAGCGTCGCGCCCTTCGGGCCGAGCCGCCACGCGGCAAGCAGGCCGTCGCCTGTATCCTTCCCGCGCTGATCGGTAAACGCTACGCCCGGAGCGCGGCCAACGGCGAGGTTGTCTTCGACCCCCAACATGGTGTCGTTCGGTGCTCCGCCGAACGGTGTTGACCAGATCTCTTTTCCAGTCTTCGGCTCGATGCAGATGAACTTGTTGTCCTGTGGCGCGTTGCTTGCCATGAGTATCAACTCGCCCTGTTCGCTGCACCATCGCGAGGGATACCCCCTGATCTTCTTCTGCCACAGCAGCTTGCCCGTCTGGGCATCGAACGCGAGCAGGCCCTCGACGAGCACCACACCCCCGATGCAGACCAGGTTCTGGCCTTGGCGGCTGCCGAAGTGCATCGAGCGGTCGCTGGGCAGCGCCGCGAGCGCCTCTGCCGTCACGGGCTCCGCCAAACCTTGGACTGCCTCCCGGTAGGCCAAGCTCTGCTCGGCATAATCGGGCAGGGGCGTTTCCCATATGACCTGCCCGGTCTGGATATCCAGCGCGCGGAGCACGTGACCGGTGAAGAAGGTGTAGAGCCGCCCCTGGTCAATACAGGGGGACAGGCCGGACGTACCGGCACCCTTGTTTGTGATGGCGAACGGACCACCGGGAAACTCCTTCTTCCAGAGCGTCTTTCCGGTGGCAGCATCGATGCAGAGGACCATATCCTTGGCCAATAGCGGCCGTTGGCGCCAGCGGCTCTTGGTCGGGCACGCCAGCCACGGCGAATCGTCGGCCGGCAGGTAGTAACTGAACAACACCCGATCATCCGCGACCACGGGACTGGCCCCCCCACCGGGATAGCACCCCCTCTGAGTTTCCCCGTGGCGCCCTCCCGAGTTGGCATTACTGACCGAGGCGAACGCCTTGGCCACCGGGGTGATCTCCTCGCTTTGCCACACAAGCTTTGCCTGATGGAGTTCGTCCACCAGGGTATGGCCGCAGGCGATAGCGTGGAAGTTCTGCAAGGGACCACTCCAGCATGGCCAGCCAATGCGACGGGCCTCCTCGGACGTCGTCTTGACTGCCGGCGAGGCCGCCTGAGCAGCGGGGACGAGCAACAGTAACAGCAACAGAAGCAGTGCAGTCTTCTTCATGGCGATCCTTTCGCAGTTCTGATGATCTCGGCTCAAGGCGGCTCGGGCTACGAGCAAAGCCGCCCGCCGATCGTCGGGGGTTACCGGTCGCGGGATTTCTGGTTTGCTGTCACTGGGAGACGGAAGAGGGCCAGCGTCGATCTGCCAGTTATTCTTTCCTGTCTAAAACCTTGATTCGAATATCCTTGATTTCGATCTGCGTATTGCCCCCATGATGTTGGAATGCCAGGATACCTGTGAAAGGGCCTTTTTCCAGCGTCGTATCTACGGTCGTCGTGCCGTTCACTTTCAACGTTACCCGGGGCCCATCTGCGATGACCACATACTCATTCCATTCGCCTTTGGGTTTCATTTCAGGCTTGACTCGGCGCTCGTGGGTAATCTCGATCCCTCGAAAGGCTGGCCCGAACGCTTTCATGCCTTCGCCATACAAGGACCCGGTGTAAACATTGCCTGCGGCTAAATCGGCTTGAGGACCGCCAACCGCAGGCACCTGTTTCTTCTTATTGAAGAATCGTTTGCTTCTGAACTGGACGCCCGAGTTGCCCGCCTCGATTCTGAACTTCAGGCGGAGTTCAAAATCCTCAACCACGCCGTCTTCCTTGCCATCCTTCCAAATCAAGAAGTTCTTCAGGCCTCCCGGCTTGGTAACAATCGCGCCGTCTCTTACGCCCCAAGCATCGGGAACACCTTCCCATCCGGTCAGGTCCGCGCCATTGAAAAGGCTCTGAAAGCCTTCTTCTGCAGTATCTTCCGCTTGCAGCCGAGAAGCTGCCAACAGGGCGGGCACGACCAACGCTATCAGGATACGGGGCGTTTTGAATGACATGAACTGGTTTCTCCTTTTCTGGGATCGATGGTCCAGATACACGTAACAAGCGTGGGCGTGCCGGTAGCGTTCGCCGTCACCGGCAAGGGATTCCCACTGTCCTATCGACTCGCGTCCTGAGCCTTCAACATGTCTGCGATGCCCTTCTTGCTATTCGCCGCCACCGGGTAAAGTCTCGCGGGGCCGACTTCTCCCTGAAAACCATCTCTCCTCATCCGGCCATGCTTTTTGTCATTGCCCTCAACGCGTGACCACTTCAGTCGTCTTCACGATAGCGGCCGGCTTCACACCCTATTCGTCCTCAAGGCACAACACCGACCCGTCGCTCAGTGACAGATACACCTGGCCGCCGGCAACGGCCAAGCCGTCCCAGACGGGCGGGGCGTCGAGTTTGACTTCGCTGAGCGTCTTCCCATCCGCTGGGGATACGGAGAGCAGCAGCCCGCCGAGATCGCCGCGGTAACCTGCCTCGTACTTCTTCACATCGTGGTCCGGCGGGAAGTACGCCGGATTCCCGGCGACGTAAAGCGCGTCCCTGGCGAGGGCCATGGCCCTGCCGGTAATGGGAATGCCCACGCTCCAGCGGGCCTTTCCCCGTTGGCCCGCAGTCTGGGCGACCAGTTGGTACCCTTTCACGCGCACATCGAAAAAGGAGACACGCCCGACAGCATAGCCCTGCACGGCATACAAATCTTTTCCCGACATCACCATGATGTCTCCGCTTTGATGCTTAGTATAGTACCAATTCGTTCGATGGTGCGGCGCTGCGTCAAGGAAACCCGGCGAGGGGCGGATGGCGCTTGCGGCCGAGAGGATGGCGGATGTCTGTGGGCCGGTGTTTGTGTCGACGCGTCTTGAATTCACGCATGCTCCCGTTTCGGGATCGAGGCGGTACACGAACAACCCGCCGTCCAGAAAGGGACAGCGCCCGGCCGAGAAATTGGCCTTGCCGTCGTGGAGCAGTACACTACCGCAGACCGGCCACGCCGACTCCGGCTGGCCGTGATCGAAGACGGTCTTGTCGGGAAGATCCTTGAAGCGCCAGACGAGTGCGCCGTCGCCGGCGCGCAGGGAATGTACCCACCCGTCGCGCGAGCCGAACAGGACGAGCCCGTTGTGATAGGTGGGCGGCGAGTCGATGCGTCCGCCGGCGGTGTACGTCCAACGCTTCTCGCCGGAATCGGCATCCAGCGCGTAAAGAGTATGCTGATCAACGGCCGCGACGAACACGTGGCCGTCCGCGATGACGGGTGCGCTGGGCTTGGCGGGTAGCCGCGTCGTCCAGCGGGTCTGCGGACGTGCCGGCCCGGGTGCGTCCGTGCTGCCGCTACGCTGCGCGTCGCCGCGATAGGTCGGCCAATCGCCTTCGGACTCCTGACCCGTACCCCCTGACTCCTCACCATAAGCCGGCCCCTTGACCAGACGCGCCGTTCTGGCGACCTCGGTCGCGTGATCGGCCCACGCAGGCATCGGCCCCGAATAGAGCGCTTGCAGGCCCTGGATCGCACGGCCGCCGACCTCTCCGCATGTGCAGGAAAAGGGCGTCGTATAGAGCAGACCGTTGCACGGCAGCAGGCCAAACCCGCAGGTACCGCGAATCCAGGGGACTTCGGTCAGCTCTTTGCCGCCGAAGGAAAGAAAGACGGTTGTGTGCCCCTTGTAGTCGATGTAATAGCGGTTCGTCACGACCGCTCGGTAGCAGCGACCCCGGTCGATCTTACAGAGCACGCCGCGGGGCTCGCCGGTTTGGGCATCGTGGCCGCGGATCTCCTCCTGGGAGCCGCCGGTCCAGATCACGCCATCAACATGGTAGATGGGCGGGGGATTGCGGTATTGGTGTCCGCAGGAGGCCTGCCAATTCTCGGCGCCGTCCTCGATCGAGAATGCGACCAGGTTCGCTGAGGCGCCTTTCTTCTGACCTGTCCCATAGGTGGCATAGACGTGGGTGTCGGTGAGCACGAGCGTGTTGGGTGCGCAGCCGTCGCGACTATTGGCCGGCCGCGTCACCCGCCAGAGCTCCTGGCCGGTATCGCGTGCCAGGCAGATCAGGGCGGATGCGGTCTGCAGCGCCGCGTAGCGCCCGCGGACGGACAGGGTGCCCCCGATGTAGTTCTCGAGGTCCGCACTGCGCCAGACCTCCTCCCCGGATTCGGCCTGGAGTGCGATGATCTTGCAGACAGTCTTCTGCTTCTGTTCCGGCTCAGGGGCGTAGCCCTTGTCGAACTCCAAACCACCCAACGGTGTGCCTTTCCTGGCGATCTCCCGGAAGCTTGGGATTTCTGGCGCGCGACGAGCGTATCCTTCAGCATCGTAGGCTGCGCTGACGGTTGCCATCCACTGCCCGGGGTGGGGGCCTTCGTGGCTCATCCGGTCGCCGACGACCAGGTACAACACGCCGCGGTCGAAGGCAAACTCCTGGGTTCGTTCCGTGCCCGGGTAATTCTTGAGGACTTTGCCGGTCGCCGCATCGAAGGCGGTCACCGGGGCCTCCAGGCCGGGCGTGCAGTAGACGGTGTCGCCATCCACGAGCAGGCGTCGCTGCGGCTGGACCGCCACGTTCTTGCAGAATCGTGTGATGGGTTCCCAATTGGAGAAATCATGCGTCCACAGCAGCACGCCATTGAAAGCATTGCGTGCCGTCAACCTCCAACGCCCGGGCAACATCGGGTTCTCCACGGACGCGATGTCCTCGATGATGAAGAGCCGGCCGCGCGCGGAGACCATGGTGCACACGGATGGTGTCGTCATGTGGGAACGCATCCAGCGCGGCTCGTCCGCCCACTGGAAATGCCGCGGCGGTCCCACCACCGAATCGTGGGCGACCCCGTTGTTGTCCGGCCCGTGCTGGTACTGCGGCCACTCGTCGATCTGTTTCGGCCACGGCTTGGCGTACATCGCAAAGCCGTGCGCCTCGCCGCGTTCCTCCAACCCATCGAACGCCTTCAGTCCCCCTTTGACCACGGCGACCCCGAGCGGCGTCAGCACGCGGCGGACTTCCGGCCCGGTGACGGCCCGGTCGGGGGCCGATACCACCAGCAGGTCGACCAGATTATCGATCGGCGGCAGGCGTTCCCCTTCCAGAAGCGCGACGGAGACCGGCCCGTAGAGGCCTTGCGATTGGATATGCTCGCGCGCCGTCCGGACACAGTTCGCGTCCCGATCGAGACCCCGGACGACGTACCTGTCGCCCGCGCGCAGTTGCGCGGTCAGAACACCGTCGCCAGAGCCCACGTGGACGACGAAGCCGCCCTTCACACTGGATTGCCTCACGATATCCGCGCCCGGTGATGACTCGGCGCGGGCTGGGCAACAACACGCCAATGTAGCCAAGAGGGCGATTGCCGCGCGGCAAACCCTGTCGCTCTTCATAGCTGTTTCTTCATCAGCGGATTGGTGTTGCCCCAATGTGGCCGAAGCCACAACATCGATCTTCAACCGTCCCGCGACCGCACCGCCTCCTTCACCATTGCGGCTGTGCCGCCCTACCGTGTTTTGCCCTCGGAAATACGCTTCAGCATCGATCGCGCGGCGCTTCGCACTTTCCCGTTGCGCGGATTGGCGGCGAGCAAATTCTCCATTGCGTCGGCGACCGCTTCGGGGTCCTCTTCGATCACGTTCGAGGCGATTTCGACGGCGGTCTTGGCGGCTACGTCCTCCGTCTTCGGGTCGGACAAGAGCGAAACGGCGAGGTCCAGCGTGGCCTTGGTCGGCGTGCGGCGGAGCACTTCGCAGATGAGGATCTTCTCCTCGGGCAGCCGGCTTGCCTTGATCGCTTCGGCGCAAAGATCGATCCGCTTCTCGTCGGGCAGCTCGAACTGGCGCAGGATGCGGATGCAGCCCTTCATGACCCGGTTGCGGTACTTCTCATTCTTCAACGTCCTGGCCAGATCCAAGGTCACCTCGGCCGCATCGGGTGACATCCACTGGCCCAACAGCCGGGTACCGGCATCTTGAAGCTCCGGCGAGTCGCTTTTCGCCGCCGCCGCGACGGCGGCCAGGGCCCTCGGTCCACCCATGTCGGTAAGGATCTCCAGGACCATTATCTTGCCGGCGAGGGGGGCCGCCTGCATTTCGGCGGTGAGGCGCCCGGCGGTGGCCTCCCGGTCGGGCATGCGCGTCGCCGCCGCCCTGAGGGCTGCGGCAGCCGCCTCGGCGTCCTCCTCGTTCTTCGGGCTCATCGCCACTGCGATCAGTTTCGGCAGGTCCGCCGGGACGATCGTTTGCCCCAGCGCGAACAGTGCCGCAGCGCGGATTTCCTTATCAGGGTCGTCGAGTGCCTTTTCGAGAACGGGGACGGCGTCGGCGATCCGCCGCTGCCCGGCCAACCGCATCAGCACGGCCCGGGAGTTACCCTCGGCCTTCTCAAGCCGCTCGACAACTTCGCGGTCGACGTCACTGCCTTTCAGCGCGGCCAAGGTGTCCAGGGCCGCAGAACCGACGGCACCTTCGACCGTCGCCGCGTCGAGGAGCAGGGGCGCCGCGGACGCCACCTGCATCTTCTTGATCGCGCGGATGGCGACCACGCGCATCTTCTCGGGCCCCTGCCGGGCCGCATCGAGAATCGCCGGGAGGCCCGCGGGGTCGCCGCGATCGGCCAAGGCCGCGAACAGCAGCGACTGCCGCTCGACTGGCGCCCGGGCCAACTCGGCGGCGAGGGCTTCGCCTACTTCTTTGCACGGCAGCTCGCGCGCGACGGTCAGCCCGAGATGGAACGTATCCTTGTCGGCGGACCGTAGCTGCTCGACCAGGAGCGGAACGCCGTCGGCCTTTTGAACGAGGATGGCCCCGCGGATCGCTTCGAGGATTCGCTGCGGCGGCACGTCGGCCTTACGGACCAGGTCGTACAGGCGCAGCGCGCCGGCCGTATTGCCCTCGGCGGCCGCTTTCTCGGCGCAGAGGATGCAGCCTTCGGCGACGGCTGGGCGGACGGCGGTCAGGGCGGTGGCCAGGTACGATTCCAATGCCTGGGCCGCCGGATCGCCACCGATGTGGCCCAGGGCACACGCCGCCGCCGAAGCGAGCTCGACGTCCTTCTGCTTCATCAGATCGGCAAGGGCGTCGACCGCCTTGGCGTCGCGGCGGACCCCCAGCGAGTTGACCACGCCGATCAGTTGCCGGCCTTGGACCTTGCCCAAGGCGTTGCGGAGCGCCTCGTCGGCCTCGGGACCGGGGATCGACTCCAGAGCGATCCGGGCCCACGAGGACAATTCGGGATCGGGCAGCAGGGCCGCCAGAGCCGGCACCGCCTCGGGACCGCCGTAGATCGCCAGGATCTTGCAGGGGATGGCTTTGTCCTCGGCCGGGGCGTCGGATTGGATGATCTCCAAGGCCCGCGCGGCCTGCGCGGCCGATTCGGCCCTGGGGGCCGCGTCGTCCGCCAAGGACGCTGCTGCGGTGAGCGTCAGCGTAACGAGCGTAAACAAGCGAGTGGTGGCAGTCACGGTCTTCCCTCCTTCACTCAGAGCGTTCGGTTGTTTCACAAGGTAACGGGACAAGGATCTCCTCTTGCTATTGGGAGAGCCCGGTTGGCTCACACGTGCCATGGGGCCCGCCACGCCTCGTGGCGCATCCGGTTCGCTTCGTCGTCGTCGATGAACTCGTTCTTGACCGGGTCGTATTTCAGGTCCCGCCCGAGGAACTGGGTGATGTTAACCACGTGGCACGCGATGTGTGAGTGACAGGCCACATCGGCATTGGCCGCCGTCGGCCTGCGGGTCTTGATGCAATCGAGGAAGTTGCGGACGTGCCAATGGGCCGGGTAGCCGGCGGTATCCGGCAGATTCCTGCCCGCCGAGAGTGCCGGCGAACTCAGGGCGATCTTGCCGCTGTCGCCGACCTCGACCCAGCCGTTTTCGCCCTCGAACCGCACCGGGCAGGAGCCGAGCCCCAGCCAGCCATCGCCGCGCACCACGAGTTTGCACCCGTTCGCATACCTCGCGTGAACTTCGCCTCCTGCCGGCTTGAAGTACTCCACGGGCACCGTATCGTCCGCATCGTTGGCCCACTGGCAAAGATCGACGCAGTGCGAACCCCATTCGAGGCAGCCGCCGCCGGTCAGTCCGCCGCCCTTCTCGAATTGACTGCCTTTCGGCATCGACTCCGGGTAGGGCCGCCAGGCGGCCGTGCCGAGGTACAGGTGCCAATCGAGATCCTCTTTCGGAGGTTCTGGCTTAGGATTTTTGAACCAGCCACTCATTTGGCCCTTAAGACCACCTTTGCCTCCCGGATGGGCATGCACCGCGGTCAGCGGACCGAGTCGCCCGCTTCGGGCCAGCTCGATGGCAAAGATGAAATGCGGCACGCTGCGGCGCTGCGTGCCCGCCTGGAACAGGCGGGCGGTGCGGCGAAAGGTGTCGCGAAGCGAAAGGCTGTCCGAGATCGACTTGGTGCAGGGCTTCTCGCAGTAGACGTCCTTGCCCGCCTTCGCCGAGTAGATCGAGAGAAAACCGTGGTTGTTCGGTCCGGTGGCAATTAGCACGGCGTCAATGTCCTGACGGTCGAGCAGCTCGCGGAAGTCACGATACGTCTCGCAAGCGCTATCGCCGTACGTAGCATCGGCTTTTCGCTTGACGGCCGTGCGCCGCTCGACTCGCACGTCGGCAATGGCGGCGAACCGGCAATCCGGCTCGTTGAGAAAACAGCTAAGAACGTAGCTTCCGCGCCCGCCGATGCCGATGGCGCCCAGAATGATTTGCTCGCTCGGAGGCGGGGAGCCGGTGGCTCCCAGCACACTTCGCGGGACAAACAGCGGCGCGGCCAGCAGCGAACCGGCGCCTGCCGCGGTCTTCAAGAACCGCCGTCGATGTTCAAGAACGGTGGATCGTGACATGGGATGTTTCTCCTTGGAATGCACTCTGCACGGGTTAGCCTCTGTTACCGTACTTCTTTGGAATCCTTGCCCGCCATGCTTTCTTCGACCGACTTCTTCCAGCGTTGCAGCTCGTCGCGCATCCGGGCGACGAGCTTCGGATGCTCGGCGGCCAGGTTCTTCGTCTCGGCCATATCGGCGGGGATGTCGTATAGCTCGTCTTCCGCTTGGTCGTTCAGGTTGGTCAACAGTTTGTAGCGGTTGTCGACCAGCGCGAAGCGAAGGGCGGGTTTGGTCAGACTGTCGATCAACCAGAAGGGGATCGCCTTCGGCCGCTGGTCCATCTCACCGCGCAGCAGCGGCACAAGGCTGACGCCGTCAAGTTCATAGTCGGGCAGCGGGACGCCAGCGAGTTCGAACATGGTGGGCAGAATGTCCAGGCCGCTGGCCGGGACGTCAGTACGGCGCGGCGTCTTGATCATAGCCGGATACTCGATGATTGCCGGCACGCGGACACCGCCTTCGTACAAGTGGCCCTTACCGCTTCGCAGCACGCCCTGCTGGTGCCCGTCACAGCCGCCGTTGTCGCTGGAAAACCAGAGCAACGTCTTCCCGGCCACACCGAGGTCGCGTAACGCGCTCCGCACGCGTCCGACCATGTCGTCCGCAAGCGACACCTCCGCCCAGTAACCGTAGGCAGGCTCTTTACGCTTGCCGCCCACCAATTCGTTGGGATAAAGAGCCAGGTACTCTTGCGAGGGCGTGTACTTCTTATGCGCAACGCTCAACCAAAGGCGAACGTAGAAGGGTTTCTTGTCGGCCACGCTCTCGCGGATGAACTCAACGGCAATGTCGGTCGCACGGACGTCGGTCTGGGCATCCGAGGCGTTTCCGTAGCCATGTACAAGGTCCATTCCCCGCGTGCTGCCGCCGTGTGCCTTGCCGACGTGGGCAGTGGTGTAGCCCTTCGTCTTCAGCCCCTCGGCCATGGTAATGTTGCCGGGCGGCTTGGGTAGGGCCTTGGGGTTGTTGAAGGGCGCGACCGGACAACCGCCTACGGTAATCACGCCGTATCGAGAGCAGTGCCGCCCCATCGTGATGCTCACGCGCGTCGGCGTGCAGACGGCCGACGGCGCGTAAAATCGGGTGAAAACCAACCCGCCCGCTGCCATGGCGTCGAGGTTCGGCGTATGCACCTTGCGGTAGCCCATGTAGCCGACGTCGGTCCAGCCGTGATCGTCGGTCATGATGTGGACGAAATTGGGGAGCTGGTGCTGCTCCGCAATTGCCGGCGCGCAAACACCGCCAGTGACGAGCCATACCAACCAACCGATCGTTGAATGCCGACAGCTCTTCATTTCCGCCTCTCAGGCAGGTTCTCAACGGTCCGAGCGCAGGTCATAGCAGTACAGTCCGAACGCGCCTCGTACGATCAGCCGGCCGTCGACAAACGGGTTGACAAGAGGCACCTCGTAGCTCGTGGTCTCCATGTGGCCGAAATGGGCGTCGTGCCATAGCAGCTTGAGGCCCTCATCCTCAATCTGGTAGCCGTGGTACGCCTGCGTGCAGTGGGCTACATCGTTATGGGCAATCAAGCGGTCTCCGCAACTTACGAACAGTCCGCCTCGCTCGCCGGGTTTGTCTGCTTTCAGGTTCTCGTGCAACACCTTGCCGTCGCGAATGTCTACGATGATCGAGTAAGGCTCGCCTGGCTGTTTGCGGTGGTGAGGTCCCATCGAGATGATCGCCTGGTGCTCGCCGATCGCCGCAATCGTGCCGTTGCCTCCGCGGATGGGCCAGCAGTATCGATCGCCGGACAGTTCCCAGATCTTTTCGGCGCCCCGGGCGCTGACAAGATATCCGCCGATCGCACGGCCTTCGTGCTGTGGTGCGTCCGGGGCCGCGCCGGATTGCAGCAGCAGGGTGTCGCCCATGAGGAAGTTGCTGGCCGTTTTGTAAGGATGCTCCGGCAAATCCTCGATCTTCCACGCGACGGCGCCGGAGTCGGCGCTGATCGCGTGAAGGACGCCATCGTCGTTCTGCGCCAGCACGAGCGTCACATCGCCAGCGGTCCAGACGTTGGGCGTCGCCTGCAAGCCAAGTACACGTTGGGCGCGCCAGGCCAGCCCGCCGTCGGCCAGATCGAACGCGATGAGTCCCCCGCGTTCGTCGGCGACGATGGCCTTGCCGGCGCAGATGGTGACCGCGTGCGGTCGGGCGCGCCCCCCCTCGCCGATCCCCGCAGCGGCCTTTTCCGCCCAATCGGCGTGCGACGGCAGGAAAGCTTGCCACCGCTGCCGCCCGTCGTGCGCGTCCAGGCAATACACCCGGCCCGCTCCGCCAACGGCAACGACGACGCCGTCGGCCACGGCCACGGTGCTGTTGATCAAATTCGACTTGCCCAATTGGAAGGTCCGTCCGCCCAGAGGAAACACCGCCTCCCAAAGCCGCTGGCCAGTACAGGCGTCGAAGCAGCCGACATGATCATCGGCCTGCGTCTGCCACATCGACTTCATGAAATAGCCAGTCGGTGAGCGTTTCTCCTCCTCGCCCTTGATGTAAGGTCCGCCGGCGGGCTGATACCAGTAGAGATAGACTTTGCCGTCGGCAAGCACCGGGCTGGAAGCACCCGAAGAAGGAACGCGATAGTGGTTGCCGAAGGAACCATAGCGGGTCACTTGGGCCTTGCCGGGCCCCAGGTGCGCTTCGGCCTTCCAAAGCAGCCGGGCCTCGGAAAGGTCCGTCACCATCGGGCGGTGCGGCGCATGGCCCCGTAGCGACGAATGGGGACCCAACCACTGGGGCCATTCGGCGCCGTCCGCGAAAGCGTTGGCCTGCCGCTCGGCCGTGCCGTCGAGGCTCATGCCGGTAACCTCCTGTCTCACGGGCGTGGCCGAATCGCCGAAGATCTCTTGCCGCCTCGCCGCGAACTCCGAGTACGGCTCTTCCCTCCAGTTGGTGATATGCGCAGCAGTTCCGGCGGCAAGGCCCAGCCGGCCTTCGACGGTTCCACGGACCCCTGTTGCGCTGTCAACAACGAGCGACAGGTCGAGATCGATTCGCAAATCGGGCCACGCCCCGTCGTAACGCGAACCGACCGTGTGGCCGAAGAATCGAACTTGTCCCGTCAGACTCCCGCCGGCGACTTTGAGCCGACTCACGTCGAAGTCGCGCCAACTGTGCGCGTTCGGTGAGCGGGCCGCGAATTGGACGACCTTGTCGCCACGCGACCAGAGGTGCAGCATCAGGTCGGCAGGCGCTTCGGTCTCTTTCGTCGCCGGGGAATCGGGAATTACCCCTTTTAGCGTGACAAGCCAGTGCCGATACGGCTCTTGAGACTTCTCAATTCGCGGCTCGATCACGACACCCGATTCGACGGCGAAGACTGGAATTTCACCAGCCAATATGACGACCAATGTTGAGAGGGTAAGCCACAGCGAGCACTTCCTTCGAATTAATGGTGTTTTCATCGTTGTTCCAGGGTTGCCTCATGTTGGATTGCAGAACAAGAAGTCTCTGCCCTTGACGCGATACGAGCAACTACTCCGGTGGTCGCGGCTGCAATGTTTCAGGATCGATCTCGATGCCCATCTTTCGTTGATCCTCCACAACGGAAGCCCACCAGCGTTTGCGCCAGTCTTGCAGGCGGCTCACGATGTCGGCGTGAGTAGGGGCGAGGTCGTTCGTCTCGGCAGGGTCGTCTACCACGTCGTACAACTGTGCCGCTTCCCCCCGGAGGTTGGTGATGAGTTTGTAACGATTGTCGATCACTGCGAAACCGACCTTTCCGACGCCGCTGAAAAACTCGTCGCGCCGGCGTTGCATCTTCCCCGCCCACCCTTGATGGAGGAAATGGAAGCCCATCGGCTGCGGTCGCTCTTTCCACTGGCCATCGAGCAGTGGTACCAGGCTGACTCCATCAAGCTGGCCAATGTCCTGGGGCACCGTGACGCCTGCTACCTCAAGCACGGTGGGAAACAGATCGACGAGATTGACGGGCACGTCGCTGACTCGCGGCTCGGTGATCCTCGCCGGCCATTCGACGAGCCCCGGCACCCGCAGGCCTCCTTCCCAAAGGTTGTTTTTGCCGCCTTGGAACGGATCGTGGTCTCGACTGCGAAACACGGCTCCGTTGTCGCTGGTGAAGACCAGCAATGTGTTTTCCGCGACTCCCAGTGTCCTTAACTCGCGCCGCAGCCGACCCACGTTCTTATCGATGTTGGTAATCTGCCCCCAATAGTGTTGCTCTTCTTCGGGAAGGTCCGCATACGGTTGGCGATCTGCTTCGGGAGCGAGGAACGGACTGTGGGGCGCCAGGTTCCAGATTAGGGCCAGGAACGGTCGTTCCCTTTCGACGCTGGCCCGGATGAATTTCAAAGCCGCGTCCATCACCACGTCCTCGCAATAGCCGCTGCTCCGCTCCGCCTTGCGACCGGCCGTCGGTGTGAAACTGACGTCCATCTTATGGACCATGTAGCTGTTGATGATGGAGTACTGGTTGTCACATCCCTGTCGGCGGGGACCGGTGGGGTCGCTAGTCGAGACGCCGCCGACGTGCCATTTCCCAAAATGGCCCGTGGCGTAGCCGGCGTCGCGGAGCAACTCGGCCATGGTTGTCGCTTCCGTCGGCAGCGGATTGCCGCCTGCGCAGTAGCAGCCGTTGCGCGACGGGTGTCGGCCGGTGAGAAACCCGGCCCGTGTGGGCGTGCATTGCGGAGAAGTCGCGTAGCACCGCGTCAACCGCAGGCCCGCGGCCGCCATCGCGTCGAGGTTGGGCGTGTGAACGATCTTGTTCGAACCGTTTGCGGCCACGTCCCCCCAGCCCATGTCATCGGCCATGACCAGCACGAAGTTGGGTCTCGCGGCGGGTGGTGTGGTGTCGGCACGCGCTCTGCCCGACCACAGCAGAAGCACGGTCGTCAAACTAACCAACGAAATCCATCTCTGTCGTGCCGTTTCATTCATGGTTTCCTCTTGGGTTTAATACCGGCCCAACAGATTGATCGTACGTTCGAGTCGCATACGTTCTTCGCCCTCCGGATCGGTCATGTGGACACCGCCGCCGCCACCGAAGCTGCGGTAGCGGAATTCGTCGCTTGTGGGCAAGCACTTCACCGGGCGGCGATTGACCGTCGTACGGAAACTCGCGAGGAGGCCCGACCCGTGCAGCGTAGTGCTGTCGGACCGTTCGTGGCAGCCGACGCAGCCCTTCGTCTCGCCCGGTCGCACGTACATCCAGACGAACTGGTTGCCGACCACCCGTCGGTCGCTGTCGAGCACTTGCAGGTTGACCAACCGGTCCGCTGGGATTTCGAGATAGAACGAGCCGTCGGCGGCCAGCGGCGTCGTGCCCAATACACGGGTGATCGTGCCGATGTGGTTTTTGCCCTCGACAACCCGCATCGTGTAAGGAGCGCCCTCAATCACGCGAACCAGCTTGCCTCGGCGGGGGACGTCCACCTCTTGCGACAGTTTTGCGGACTGGCAGTAGAGCCGGCCCGTGTAGGTGTCGTCCGGCTGCTTTTCCACCAGGGTGGGCGGCGGTTGGCGAGCGACGATCGGGCGCGGCTCGAAATCGGCCGCTGACGGATCGTTGTAGAGCAGCGTCATGGCGCCGGTCTCGATGTCCGCCAAGTACAAGGCCAGATCGGGCGCTTTGAAGTCCTTGCCGGCCGCGTCGTTCCTGACCACGAACTGGTCATCCAAAGCACCGGCGCAGAGGACTTGTTTCTCGTTGAGCGGATAGGGGGTGATTGCCATTTGGACGCCGTTCTTCCTCACCTTCACTAACTCTCTGCGGTGTAGGCGTCCGGGCCCGGCGATCGTCAGCCCGCCTTTCTCGGAGCACACCAGGAGGTCGCGGCGTGACATTAACGGGTGCGGATCCTGGCACTGCAGATTGCCACCCTTGCCGTAGCTGTTGAATTCCGGTCCATAGAGCGTCACATTCTTCCTGCCGTCGGCGAGCATGGCCTGCAAGGTCATCACCTGTTTGCTCGCCGCGCCCGAAAAGACCTCGAAGCGGGCAAACCCGATGCGGCCGTCGGGCAAAATGCACGGGTCGTTGTCGCGACCGGCGTTGAAGCCAATACAGCGAACGTCGCTGCCGTCGGCGTTTAGAACGGTCAGCCCCGTGCAAGGATTACCGTGGTATTCGTCGCGGGCTGCAATCCGGCTGGAAGAGCAGACGATGCGGCCGTCGGGCAGGTAGGCGGGCATGACGTGATGATATGGCCCGCTGGTGATCTGCCGCAGACCGCTGCCGTCGACGCGGATCTCCCACACGTGCCACCACGGGTCGTCCTGCTCCCGCCGGCAGAACAGCACCCGCTTGCCGTCCCAGGAGACCTCGGGATGGGCCACGTAGCCGTCGGCGAACTCCGTCAGCGGCCGGGCATCGCCGCCCGGGGCGATCGGCCGGAGGAGGTACAGGTTTCGTCCGACGCGGTACGCCGGCCCGCCGTCGGTCTTGAAGTAGGCCTGGCCCTGGCGCCAGCCGGAACCGCCGAAGCTGTCGTTGTATTCTCCCTTAACGAAAACCAGGGCTTGAGCTTCGGTCGGATAAGACTTGTCGGACCTTGTGTAGGACGGGAACTCTTCCCCGTCACTGCCTCGAAGGGCAGGGGTGCCCATCCTGCTTGAAGCGTCGTCGGAGTCGTATCGGCTGCCGAGTGCACCGCGGCACCAGAGCGCCTCTCGGGCAATCAACCGCACGGTGTGGAGCGGGTGTTTTGCCGCGGTGGCTTGTAGAGCATCGGTGGCTTCCGGTATATCCATTTCCGCCAACGCTTCGGCCGCCGCGATGTGTACGTCCATCACGTTGCGGTCGTCTTCGAGAAGACCGGCGAAGAGCGGGACGTGCTCCACGCCGCCCAATCGCCCGAGCGCCCGCACCAATCCCACGCGCCATCGCGGCAGCGGGTCGTCGTATTCCTCCAAGTCCGCCCAATAGAGTCCCGCGCGATAGCCGTAGTCGGCTTCCGGCTTCGACTCCGCCAACAGCCGGGCAATCGGTTCGGCGGCCCGCTCGTCGCCGATGTGCATCAGCGTTCGAGCCGCGTTCAGGCACAGGGCGGCACCTCGCGAACTTTCTCCCGGCGCGAGCTTGTTCTTTTCAAGGGCCTCGATCAATGCCGGCACGCAATCCCGGTCGCGGCAGAAGATCGGCAGCCAATGCACTCCGGGACGCCAACTGTTGTTCTTGGAGCGCCCGCGAAGCGTCTCGATCAACAAATGGTCCGGGAGCTTACCGGAGGTGTGGTGCTGCAGAGTCGCCTCCCGGATCACCGGCAATAGACCGGCACGATCCATCAGCCACAGGACGATCTCCTCGTTCGACATCACTTCGTGCACCGGCACGCGGCCACAATCGTTTAGCAGCAGTTCCTCGAGGAACAGATGCGCCTTGTCGCGCAACAACGCAAGGTTCGTCTGGTCGGTCCACGTGTGAGGGTTCCGCGCGAGCGCAAATGCCATCCAGAAGACCGTGCCATATTGGTAGTTGGCATCTTTGGTCTTCCTTTCGGGCGTGGGACCGGGGAACGCGTTGAGCAGGGCCCGGGCCGCATCGTTCCCGCCGTACTCGCCCAGCGCATCGGCGGCATAGCCGCCGAGCCGGATGTCGTCCAAGTATTCAACCAACACGGGGAGCGATGCCGGGTCGCGGAGCCGGCCCAACTCGCGGAGCGCGGTCCTCGCAACGGTTGCCTCCAGGTCCGGCGGCGACGTGTGCGAAGTCCGCCGCCGTTCGTTCTGTCTTGACTTATCGTTGCGATACTGCTTGTCGCGCGTAGGATACGCTTTCAGGGCGCCGCGGATCGCGTCCGCTGCACCGCGGCCACCCAAGGCGCCCAACGCGCGAACGGCACGCAATCTCGCCACCGGGTCGTCTTCCTCAATAAGCTTGAAGACGTCCTCGGGCGGCGTGTCTGCCGGCACTTGCGACCACCAGCGACGCCACGCGGCTGCCTGTCCCTCGCGAACTCCAGCTTCGGCCATCCCGTCCAGCGGTAACTGCATCGCCGTGAGATTCGTCAAAGCGACCCACGCCGCCTGCCGCACCGTCCAATCGTCATCTTCGAGGACGTCAATCAGCTTGGGCACGGCTTTTCGGTCGCCGCACCAGCCCAGGGCCAGCGCCGCTTCGCGCCGCACAGAGGCCGACGAGTCGTCGAGCGCTTCGATCAAGGCATCCTGGCCAGAGTACACTCGCAGATAACCCAGTGCCTCGGCCGCTTGGGCGCGGTCGTCTGGTCCTCCGTCGGAGAGCTTCGCCACGTTCTCGGCGACCTGGCGATCGTACGGATTGAGCCCGTCAGGAGACGTCGATGTACGCGTCTCGTATGGCGCTGCAATGCCCAAGGCGGACATCGCACAGTTACATGCCAAGATTGTCGCGAAAGGCACGAGCCGTAACGTGCCCGACCACGACACGCTTCGTTGCGTTTTCATAATTGTGTCTCGCCAAAGACCCCAACAGGAAAATGTGAGACAGGCACATATCCGTTTTGCTGTCCTAACATATTCCCATCAACCTCGCCCCCAGCGGAACTTGGGAACCAGAAGAAAACCGTTATTCCGTCTTCCGCGCATCGGGCGGCGTGAACGTATGTTCGTTGAGAAGGACGTCCTCCGGGTTTGCCAGGTCAATTTCGAGCGGCTCGGCCGATTCGTCGTTGACGAGCAGCCTGCCGTTCTTGATGCTCAACTGGCTGTTCAGCGCCCATTGCGAGGAGTAGGTGAAATCACCGATCTTGTCTTCCCAGGGCCTGCCAGAGGCGTTCTTCCATCTGCGCGATTTCCCCTGCCATGCACCGTGTATCGCTCCCTCGTTGTCGGCGTCGGCCATCCCGATGCGGCGGCGCACGTGCCAGTCGATCTTGCCCGTGCTCGCGTCGATAGCATAGAAATGCAGCCCCCCGTCTAGCTCGTGGTGCCGGCCGGCACAACCGTAGACCTTACCTTCATGCAAGACCACGTTGAAGAGCGGCCAGCTCGATTCGACCTGGCCGAACGCCACCATTCGCCTGTCGGCTGGCGCCGCGAGCACGCGCCAGGCGAGCGATCCGTCGGCGTGATTCACGGCGTAGATATGGCCGTCATGGCTGCCAAAGTAGATGCGGCGGTCATCCGCTTGGATCGGGCCGCGGAAACCGATCCTGCCGCCTGCAACGAAGTTCCACACGGACTCGCCGTTACGGGTCGCTTCGATGCGATGTTCGTCAACATAACCCTTGATCAACAGGTCACCGACTTGAATTGCTTCGGTTTCCGGCTGGCCATATCCCCAGCATTCGCTGGAGCCGCGGGCGCGGTGTGACACGCTGAATCCCCCGGCTCGCGGTGCCGACCAGGTCATGGCCGTGCGGCCTTCGCGGAGCTTCCAGTCGAAGGCGACGGTGCTTTCATACGCTTTGTCCTGGCGTGCGAGCGGGCCTTTGATGCTGCCCGGGTAGCTGTTGTGCGTGCGGAGGTTGTCGGCGATCGCATCGGTATCTTGAAGGCCGTAGAGGACGAACGATCCCGGCAGGAAGGTGGTGCAGTTGCAGGAACCGCACATCAGGTACGTGGATCCATAAGCGGGCGTGGCCTTGGACTTACACGTTAAGCTGAACAGCTTGCTGTACCACAGATCGACCGGTTCCGGCTTTTCGGCGACGTCGCTCCAGGGCATCCAGTTGCGTTGCAGCATCAGGTAGCGTGTGGTTGCCGTGCCCGTGCAGCAGTTCGAGCTTCGTCCGCCTCCCTGGACGTTGTTTCCGGTCAGTTCCTTCCCGGCATTCAGATCGAAGGTGGCGATGAATCTCGTAAGGTTGGCGATGTGGACACGCCCGTTCATGATGTAGTTATCGTAGATGGCGGCCATGCCCGTAAAGCCGCGGAAACTCGGCGTGAAGCTGCGGATGCTCAGATTATCCGTTTTCGTCGCCCACTTCAGCTTGCCCGTCTTGACGTCGATCAGCGACATCACGCCGCCTCTCCGGATGCCCCTCTTCCTGTCTTCCATCGTGAACAGGGCGTAGGGCAACAGGCCGTCGCGGTAGCCGGTCAAGTCGTTGCCGATGACGCCACCACCGACGTCGAATCCGGCGGGACGGCAGAAGTCATCCACTCTCAGGCGCCAGACTTCCTTGCCGTCGGCCAGCGACCAGGCAATCAAACCGGTGAAGGGTGCCACGTAGTGGTTCGCCGCCGGGCCGGTCATTCCAGCCGGTAGCCCGCTCTTCTGCGTTCTGGCGATGACAAGGCCGTCTGCGATCATGATGCAGGTGATGTCGATCCCTTCCTTGCTCAGGTCAACTTCCCATTGGGTCTTACCGCTGAGTTCGTCGCGGGCAATCAACTTGGGACCGTAGTTCCAGACGAACCGGCCGTCGCTCACTGCCAGCGTTCCGTGGGAGTAGTAACTGTGCGCCGGATTCTCCTTGTCCGCCTTTTCTGTGAGCACGAAGCGATGTCGGGTGTCGCCGGTGCGGAGATCCCAGGCCTCGATCGCCACTTCCCAATACTTGTCGTCGTGCAACGCCTTGCTCGCAGTGCCCATCGTGTACAGGAACAGGCACTCCCGGCCGATAACACCCCACTCGCTGCGGCGAGAAATGCCATTGGCCTGTTTTGACATGATCTTGGACCAGAGGGTGACGCCGCTGTAGGCGTCTTTGGCAACCACGATGTCCGGCAGATTCAGTTTTCCTTCCGGGCTCTTGTTCCCGGCGCCGGAACCGGAGCGGAAGATGGCCACTCCGTTCTTGACACGCACGCCGACCCAGCCGTTGTTGTCGGACGGTTTGCCCACCCAACGCAGGGCATTCGGCGGGCCGCACAGTCCGTCCGGCGACATGTTGGAGCGGGTTGCGTCGTACAGATAGTGTGAGAACTCGCCAACATTGTCCGGCATCGGCCGCTGATGCGCTTCCCATTTGCCGTCTATCTTGAGATAGGCGATCCCGCCGTATCCGAGCACACGCATGATCTCCTTCATCGCGGGCCGGTCTTCGCCCAGCGCGTCGCAGTCGGCGATCAGAAGGTTCACCAGCATGTTGTAGTACGGGAGTGTCTTGACGCTCGCCACGTAGTCGACGGACGCCTGGCCGTAGACGCCCTGTGCGAACAGGTGCTCGCGGGCCTTTGCGCAAGCCGCCGCGTCCGTGGTCAGGGTTTGGACCAGCGTGCGGCCGTGGGCTGCGAGGTCGGCTTCAAGCGTACCGTCCGCGCTGCCAAGGACCACAGCCAGACCCGCTTCAACACTCGTTGCTCGCCGCACTTCATCCGCGGAAGGCACGTCGGCCAACGCCATGCCGGCCATCATGGAGACAAGAAGTGCCATAGAGACCGCTCGATACGTTGGATGCATGAGTCTACTCCTTCGCTGTCGTTGCTGGAGGACGATTCAACCGGAATGTGTTCAGTCTTCGTACTCCGGCGGAACAAGGCCGTCGGGGTTCATCACCACGTCGTCGAATCCGTTCTTCTCGAGCTTCAGCGGCATGCACGATTCGGCGTGCAGCACGAGCTTGTCGCCTTCAATGGTCAGCTCGTTGTTCATGCCGTACGTGGTGGGAACAAGCGTCCTGGGCGAGTTGTTGAGCTGATCGATCTCGGCCTGCGTGGGCAGCCCGCTCTTGTAACACGAATGCCAAACCGGGTTGCCGGTTTCGGCTTCGAGGCACCAGAAGTGGAGCCCGCCATCGATGTCCTGGTGCCGGCCGGCGCAGCAGTAGAGCTTCCCGTCTTCCGGAACCACGTTGAAGATCGGCCAGGACGACTCGACCTGTCCGAACGCCACCATCCGTCTGTCGGCCGGGGCTGCCAGGAACCGCCAGGCCAGCGTGCCATCGGCCAGATTGACGGCATAGACACAGCCGTCGTGCGAGCCAAAGAAGACTCGCTTGCCGTCGGTTTGCAGTTCGCCCCGGGCGCCGATCCTCCCGCCGGCGATGAAGTGCCACACGGGCTTGCCGTTGCGGGTCGCCGTGAGGAGGTGCTCGTTGGTGCGACCCTGGATCGTCAAGTCGCCAACGCTGAGCGGCTTCGTGGAGTTGTGGCCGTAACCCCAGACCTCGATCGAGCCGCGGGCGCGGTTGTCGATGTGCTTGGTTCGCGGCCCGGACCAGCACATCGCCGTTCGGCCCGGATACAACTTCCAGTCGGTAGCCACGATGCTATCCCAGGCTCGCGTCTGCTCGGCCAGCGGCGATGCTTCGAGCGAGCCGGCATACTCGGTGCTTCTCCGCGTGTCGTCGGGTAGCTCTTCGGTCGGCTTCATCCCGTAAAGGGCCGTGGAACCGGAGATGTAGACCGCGCAGTTGCAGCTCCCTTCGGCGTTGTACGTTGTGCCGTAGGCGGGTGTGGCCCGGCCGCGGCACGCCAGGCTGAAGGTCCGGGCCCACCAGTAGTCGGGCAGGCCCGTCTCGCTTTGCGTGTGATCGAATGTCGCCAACCTGTCCCAAGGCGTGAACATCCGCTGGAGCATCATGTAACGGACGGTGGCCGTGCCCGCGCAGCAGTTGCCCGAGCGTGGACCACCGCGCCCGGTGCCACCGCCTTGCAGCAAATCGCCCCAGCTCGACTCGGGTATCGGGCTGCCGTCCTTCATGCGGAAGGCGGCGCCGTTCGTGAGCGAGCCGAGGTAGAGCCGGTCGCCGATGATGTACTTGTTGTGCTGGGCGTAGCTGTACGTGGGGTGCAGACGGTGGCGGGCCACCCACGGCTGCTCTCCGGTCTTGACGTCGACGAGCGTCAACAGGGCGTCGCCGAACTTCTGTTCGTCCGCCATGCGGCGAAAGACGCAAAGCGGCATCAAGCCGTTGCTGTAGCCTTCCAGCTCCCAGATGAAGTAGCGGGCACCCGGCTTGTCGAAATCGGTGTCTTTCCACAATTGCGAGCCGTCAATCCGCCAGATCTCCTTGCCGTCTTCCAGGCGATAGCCGATAAGCGACTTGAAGGTATGGTGCTTCGTCAGTGCCCCTCCGCGTCCGACGGCGGAAGCACCGCCCAGCAACACCACGACGGTCGAGTCGGCCGACATGAAGCTCTGCACCCAACCGTCCCGGCCGGAGTAGTCCTTTTCCCAGCGCAGGTGGCCCGTCTCCTCGTCGCGGATCACGAGCTTCGGGCCAAAACCGTACATCAGCCGTCCCTCGGTCACCGCCAGATTGGGAAGGCACCACAGGTACTTCTTCAGGAAGTCCTTGCTCTCCCGCTCTCGCAGGCTGCCGAGCGGAATGCTCACTTCGGTCTCGCCCGTGTGGATGTTCCAACCTTCCAGCAGCAGTTCGCCGGAGCTGCCAGGCAGCGGAGTGCCCTGAGACGTAAGGATCGGCGCGGTTCGATAGACGAAGAGACAACTTTTCCCGACGACGCCCCATTCGATGCCCCGGCCGCTAGACCCCAAGATCTTCGTCCAAAGGGTCACGCCGCTGAACGCGTCCTTGGCGAAGACGCGAGGCGGCTGCCGCTGGGTCAGCTCTTCGGGGCTCTTGTTTCCTTGGCCGGAGCCGGAACGAATGAAGACGATGCCGTGGCCCACACGGCAGCCCTGGTAGCCGTTGTGATCCGACGGCCGACCGACCCAACGAAGGGCGTTGGGAGGCCCCACCAGCCGATCCTTCGACAGGTTCGACCGCGAGGCGTCGTACGCCCAGTGCGTGAACTCGTCGGCCTCCGGGGGCATCGGGCGGACGTGCTTCTGCCACTTGCCGCCCGCCTTCAGGTACGCAACACCGCGGAAACCCAACACGCGGTCGATCTCGTCGACCGAAGGCGCCGCGACGCCCAGCGCATCGAGATCGGCCACCAGCAGATTGACGAGCATGTCGTAATACGGAAGCGTGCGGAGCGTGTCGACCTGATCGACGGACGCAACCCCGTAAAGCCGTTCCTGGAACAAATGCCGGCGAGCCTTGATGCAAGCACTTTGGTCGAGTGTCAAGCCCTGGACCAGCATCTTGCCGTCGCCGGCAAGACCGGCCTCTAGCTCACCGTCAGTCGTCCCGAGGACAACGGCCAGCCCAACCCGTACTCCCGTGGCTTGCCGAACTGTGTCGGCAGAAGGAAAACCTGCATTTGCGACATTTGCCACCAGGGCAAGAGCAGTTGCTGCAATTAGCAGTGTTCTCGCGCGTAACATGCGGTGTCTCCCGTCGCGGGGCGATTGAGTCAGAGATACGACCTCGGCGACCTGCAAGAATCGGTGTCGAAACACTTGCTAATGGTCATCAAGACACGCGTCCAATAGCGAGCCATTCGACTTCCAAAGTGCCGGAGCAAGTTGCCTGGAGACCGGTGCACGGTTGCCCGTCGGCAACGTGCCCACCGCTTGCATCGTTTGCGTGAGTGTTTCCACCTGCCGGACAATCCTGTGCCAAGTCCGAACGGCCGGGTGTGCGTGGTTAATTGAATCGCCATTATCCAACGCAATGCGAAGCTCTCTGTCGATCTGGTTGGCAAAGCCGGACAGTAAGGCAATCATGTCTTCCTCCCTGAGATGTTCACCCATTTCAATGCCGGCATCGGCCCGGCTGGGAGGCGTCTCCGCGGGGAACACGGCGTAGGGAACAGCTTGTTGGGGTTTCGCCTTCTTCTGCGTATCCTTGCCATTCCTCGCGACTGCTTTCTTGAAAACGGCCCCTTTCCAACTGTTCACCGTTCGGCGAACCGTCTCTTGGTCGACTACCGCGCCGACGATTCTCGCCACATACGTCCGGGCCTTGGCGATTCGGCTGTCGGGCATCGTCCACTTGGCATGGACGACGTCGGTGCGTACCGCGCGGGCCAGTTCCCGGATTACGAAGAACGGCAGCTTGGCCGCCTCGGGGACCAACCTCGCGAATTCGGCGATACTACAAGCGCGGTTGACGTATTCCGGCGTTCGACCCACGTCACCGGCCAAGGCCGTCACGGCGGCTGCGCGCTCGGCACGGCGCTTGCCCCGTTCGGTAGCAGGAAGGACGCGAACACGCGATTGAATGTAGGCGATTGCATGGCGTCCGATCACGATGGCCGCTCGTGTGTTCCTTGCCTCAGCCTTCGCGACGGCGGCTCGAAACGCCTTTCGGTGCGCTTCGGCGGACTCTCGTGGTGATCTTCTTCTGCTTGCCATTGCGTTCCTCCCATGCCTGGGCAATTCGGCTGGACGCAAAAAGCCGACGGGCTTCTTGCGTTCCGACTCGCCGACTAATCGCTCTGATTCGTATTCGCCATATCCTCCCTTAGATCGCACTCCCAGATCTTCACTTGACTTCCTGCTACGGTTGCTACGAGAGTGCGGTCTCGTGAAATGGCAACACTCCCAATGCGACTGTCGCCGGCATCGATAATCATCACTGCGCGGCCATCGGCGGTGTTCCAAGCCCGCGCTGTACCATCCTGCAGGCCAGCCAGTAGCACATCTCCTTCGGCTGAGAAATCGAGACAATCTACCTGTGGGAAATCGCCGGACCAGAGTTCTCTCATCCTTTGTGTCTGCAAATCGACGAGCACCAAGCCCGCGTGGCTGTAAGCTGCCAGGTACCGGCGATCATCGGAAAGGTCCGCCAGCGAAGCCGTGTAAGGCAGGCTCGTTTCGCAGATGACCTGCTCCGAAGCCACATCGCGCACGAAGACCGTACCGTCCCACACGCTGTACGCGACTAACGGTTTCTCGCCTGGCGTGACGGCGACACTCCAGACACGCCCGGGAACCTGGTAACTTCTGCGCAGCGAGATCGTTTCGTTGTCGGCGTCCACCTCCCAGACGGCTACGTCTTTCTCTTTTCGTCTGCCGACAATCAGCCAACGGCCGTCCGACGAAATGTGTCCCGGCATGTTTTGTGTCGTTTCGAGTGCAGTGCAGCTCGCCTCCTCGCTGCCAATCCGCCAGATCGATGCGGAGCCGAAAGATCCGGCGCTGACGATTACCGTTCCGCCCGAGGCGAAAGCCGGGCCAAAACTGGTGCCGTCGCGAACGAGCACTGAGCTTTTCAGACTTCCGTCGGATAAATCCCAGATCTTCAGCCCCTTCGTTCGGCTGGACGTGGCCAGCAGCCTGCCGTCCGCGGACAACTCAACGGCCTCGCCAGCCCTCAGGAGTGTGTGCCGCAACTGAGTGCTGGTCACCGGCAAAGGCTGTGGCTTGAAGGAACCGGCATCCGCGTCGGCAGTAGCGGTGACCGACCAACCCTCGTCGAGCATCATCGTCTGTTGATCTGCGAGTCGGACCGTCTCTACTGTGCCTTCCTCCAGTTCGACGCGTGACGCCTCTTTGCTGGCGTAGAGCCGAAATCGTGTTCCCAGCACGGTCAGGCGAGCGTGGTCGGTGGTGAAAACGAGCGGAGCGGCCGGACTGCGTTCCTCTGCCTGGACTTTGAGCATCCCTTTTTCGAGATGGATGCACGTTTGCTTATCCACGTCGGGAAAGACGAAACGCACGCATGATATCGACTTGAGCGTGATGCGGGTGCCGTCGGGGAGGACCACGGTCGCTCGACTGTCGTCCTTCAGGGTCCGCAACGCCTGGCCGCAAAATAGTGCTTCGTCGGGGGACGCGGCTGACCTGTGGCCCGCCGCGTCGACCACCTCCACGTCCCCCGCCACACTTTCGATGACGGCAATGGAGCCGCTGGGTGACGGCGGAGTCCCCGGACGCAAGAGGAAGACGTAGACGACCAATAGTCCGACCGCCAGAAGCACCAGCGCGGCCGCGGGCAAACGCCACCATGACGCGACACCGATCCTTCCGTCCTGCGACGCATCTTCGTTGCTGTCCGACACCTTCGGATTCAGCAAATCCACAACCGCCGCCTGCTCTTCTCGCGCCTTCTGACCGGCCGCCCAACCGTCCAGGCCGATTTCAAGATCGTTGAAGAGAAACCACAGCTCCCGAGCTTCGGGGCTCTTTTCCAACAATTCGTAAAACCGTTGCTCATCTTCGCCGGTGAGAGTCCCATTACCCACCGCCTCGAGGAGCCCAAACAGGTCGTCGCGATCACTCGCTTTCATGACATCCCCTCTGCGAGACGTCTTTCGATGCACTCCGCAAGTGCACGGCGGATATGAGCAAGGCGGTTGTAGAGCGTCTGCTTCGCCCGCCCCAACTTCGCCGCCAGGGCGGCGACGTCGGAATTCTCGGTATACACGCCCTGCAACAACTGGCGACTTCGTTCATCCAGTTGCTCGATGCAGTCGTCCAACGCGTCCAGTCTTTGGTCAACGTGCCGCAGGTCTTTCAACCGTTCCGCGGCGAGCGTCTCCAGCAGAGCTTCGCTGAACTGTAACCGTGAGCGGGCGGCAACTCGCTGGAAATTGCGGGCCTCATACAGCGCCACCTTGGTTGCCCAGGCCAGGAAGTCCGTGCCAGGCTCGAAGGTGTCGAACTTCTGCCACATGAGAACGCTGGCCTGCTGCAGCACGTCATCGGCATCATGCCGATTGCCCAGAAGCGACAAGAGATACGCCCGAAGCCTCAGATGGGCCGCGTTCAGGAGCCGCACGAACTGCTCCTCGTGGCTTTCATCGCGATCATCTGATGAATCAGGAGTCTTCCGTGGGTCATTCATTTACGCGCACCTGCCGACGCGCCGGATCAAGCGATTCTCGCACCCACAGATAAATGTACGCCGGCAGACCAGACTTACCGAAGAATCTGAGAGTTTCTTTGGCGGGAGGTCGCACGGGCCACTCGGGTCGCGTGCGACCGACGCCGCTATGCCTTCCGTCATAAGCGTTTACGCTGCTCAACACGGACGGGGCCGCCTACAAGCTCCAGGGTTCGCGTTTGGCTCAGTCCAGCCACCGATTGGCTTCGTCGTCATGGATGAACCGCTCACGGCCCGGGCCCCATTTCAGGGGGGCCACCAGTAGGCAATGTTACCCAGATGGCACACGGTCGCGGCACGGCCCCCGATCTCCACGTCCGAGGAAGGCAACTCTCGTGATCGAACACACTTCAGAATTGAAAGTGGGTGACGATCACGTCAGAATCCTGGTCAGGCTACGCCATTTTATCGCAGAGAAACGCTCGAATCACGGAAAGGATGGACCATGAGTATGAAGCATCTGGCGAGTATCACCTGCTGCCTCCTGGCATGCATGTCGGCGGCCGTCATTTTCGGTGGAGAAGCCGCGACGTTGGAGGCCCCCGATCACTACACCTTGACGCTGGAAAACCCGTACGACAACGCCGAGTGGCCGTACCGATTTCACTTCGAGCATGAGGACGGCACATTTGGCCGCAATTGGGTCACAGGCTTCTGGCGTCTGATGGGCGGCGGAGAACCGCGCCTAAAACTCGACCCCTCCGGGCTGACGATCGACGATTCTGCCGTCAGGGGCGTACTCAGCGTGCAGCTTTACGCCGAACCTCGGAAGCCTCGCCATGCCGTGCCGTTCTCACTAGACCTGAAGCGGGACGGCAATCGTTTGGAAGGGACCTGGAAACGATCGTTTGGCAAGCCGGGCGGTCGAGCGAAGATCGGTGGTGCGATTGAGGGCGAAGCCGGCACGCCCGGTCGCTGGGCACTGAAGCTCAACGGCTTCATCCACGGCTTCCCCGAAGATCGCCAATACATATGGCTGGTCATCAACCACGCGGACGGCAAGATCACCGAGTCTCACGCCGAAGCCAAACGCAGCTACAACCAGGCGGACCATCCGGTGGATTACGCCGGCCTGCGTCTTGACGGCAACTCGGTGGCGGGCGAGGCCGTGATCACACTCGTGCCCGACGGCTACGTCCCCGATGACATGAATCCCGTTCAGTGCCGTATCACACTCAGCGCGACGGTCAAAGATGGAGAAGTCTCTGGCTCGTACGAGGGCAATTGGGACGTACCGCTCCAGTGGAGCGGCAAGGCAGATGGGACGGTTCAGACCGAGGGGGATTGGGCAAAGCAAAACTCGGTGAGCACGGGCGGCAAGGACTGGCCGTGCTGGTCTGGCCCCTTCAGCAACGGCGCGGGGGATCGCTACGGCCACGAGCTCGTCGACGACCTGGCCGACGCCCGGCTCGCCTGGAAGAGCGACGACATGCCGCCCGGGCGCGGCAGCACGGGCACCCAGTCGCGCGGCTTCCCGGACGGCGGCAGCTCGAGCCCGATCGTTTGCAACGGGCGGGTCTTCGTCTTCTACGAACTGCCGCACGGGGGCGCGTACCACAAGCCGTCGGAGGCGACCGCCAAGGCCGCCGGAATTACCGACTACGACACCTCGCAGTGGAGCATCGCCTCCGACGAGGTCGTCCATTGCGTCGACGCGGGCACGGGGCGTACGTTGTGGAAGACCGTGTTCTCCGGCAAGGGGCTTTTCTGGATCACCGGCAAACACACGATACCCAACCTGACTCCCTGCGTGTTCAACGACCGCGTGTATGCCATTGGGACGACCGCGCACGTCTACTGCCTCGACGCCAAGACCGGTGATCTGCTGTGGGAATCGAAGATCGAGCCGCTTGCCGGAGAGCTCGAACGCTTCCAAGAGAAGAGCATCGAGGCGGGCGCGTTCGGGAATCGGCCCCACATGCCCCGGGTGTCGGCGCTCAGCTTCTCGGAAAAGGATGACGTGCTGATCACTACGGACTTCCAGACGGCCTCGGACTTCACGCACGGCAACCTGGGCCTGATGGGGTTCGACGGCAAGACGGGCAAGGAACTCTGGCGGATCCCCGGCGCCATCGGACTGTGGGCCACGCCGGTCCGTTGGGTCCACCAAGGTGAGGAGTACATCATCGCCGGCAACACGTTGGGACAGCTCCGTTGTATCGAACCTCGCAGCGGCAAGGAGATCTGGCAGATCGAGAAAGTTGGACAGTTCTGGGTCGAGCCGACGGTCATCGACGACTACCTGCTCGCGCCGGTCGGCGGATTGGAGTGGTCCGGCGGCTACGCGCCGCACGGCTCGTACGCCAAGGAAAGCGGCTGCCGACTCGGCTGTTACCGAATCAGCCCCGAGGGAGCGAAGCAGCTCTGGGTCCTACCCCAGGACATCCAGTTCCCCGGCAACGACACGCTGGCCGGCCGAGACGGATACGCATTTTCCCGCCTCAACGGCAAACACGTTTGCATCGATCTGAAGACGGGCAAGTTCGTGTCGACCGAACCGCGGGACCCGCTGGCGCCGTCGGCCGACTTGAAGCCGAAACAATCCAGAGCGGGCATCAATGAGCTTTGGGAAGATCGTTGGGTCTACGCCCCCAACTTCACGCACGACCGGGCCGACGGCACGCACGGAATGCTCGAAGCCCGGAAGCACCACATGTTCCTGGCCGATCCGAAGGACCTGCGATTCATGAACGCTTACCTGCTGCCGCACAAACGTTTCTCGTCGTACGACTGCAAAGGCCTGACATGGCCCTACGTCGACGGCCGGATCTTCCTCCGCGGCGGCGACGGCGTTTACTGCTATGACCTGCGGAAGACGAGTGCTGGAGTGCGATGACTCGTCATCGCTTTGGATTTCCAAAGGAGAACAGCAATGCGTCATGCCGTGCTGATCTTGGCAATCCTGATTGTGCCGCTATGCACCACGGAACCCGCGTCGTGTCAGACTCGACCGGAATCCGCGGCCACGTCCGTGGACCGGACGATTCGGCCGGTCGACTTGGGCATCGACCCGAAACTGCCCAACGTCTTGGTCATCGGCGACTCGATCTCGATCCACTACACGTCTCATGTCGTCGCCGAACTCTCCGGCAAGGCCAATGTCTTCCACAGCGGCGGCAGATGGGGGTGCAATGCCGGGAGCACGGGCATTTCGGTCAAGATGGAAAAACAAACCGGCAAGCGACCCATCGAATCGTGGCTGGCCTTCCGAGGCAACGTGCACTTCTGTGGCAAGAAGCCGAGTGGGGCGCCCAAGCCGAGAGACTACGATCTCTCGACCATGGGCCTGAGTTGGGACGTGATTGTCGCCAACTGGGGGCTCTGGGACATTATCCGTCCCGGCCCACAGACGAACGGCGATGATCGAATTCTGACGCCACTGGACAAGTACAAGGAGAACCTCGAAATTCTCTTCGACCGCATGCGGGCTACCCGTGCCGAGCTGATCTGGGTCTCGACCACACCGGTACCCCCGAAGAACATCCGCAATCGGCGCGACGAGGACGTGGTAGCCTACAACGCCGCCGCAGCCGCCATCGCCCGAAGGCATGGCGCGAGGATCTGCGATCTGTACTCTTTGGTCAAACCCAAGATTACTCCGGCATGGCGCCGTCATGGAGATCCCAACGAGGTTCACTTTTCCAAGGAACTCGGCAACCCCTTCTTGGGCAAACAGATTGCGGAAGCGGTGCTGGCGGCGTTGAATAGGCAAACGTGTCATGCTGATCTCCTCCAGACTACGGCATATCAATTACGACGATATGGCCGTCGAACTCGCCGCCTGCCAGTTGCGGCTGGAGGGCATTGACGATCGGCGTGGGCGTCGGCTTCTCGCGGCCGTCGTCCTTGCGCGCTGTGCCAACGATGGCAATGCCCTTGCGGGTGGCGGCGATGCGGCACGAGTCGTAGCCGGGCAAGTAGCTGGAGAACAAGAGGCCGGAGAAATCGGATTTCATCACGGCCACGAACTCGCCGCCGTATTTGCCCGGGCTGCTGTGCAGATAGAAGGCGTTGGGCGTCGAAATCAGACCGGTGGCCGCGCTGCCCCGGATGGCGATAGCGTCGCCGGGTAGTGTGACGAGGTCCTTGATGCTGGCGAAGTTCGGCGCTCCGCGGTAACGGGGACTCTCAAAGCTTTCGGGCACATAGCACACCCAGTACGACCACGACTTCTGCTCGAACGTCTTGGGATCGATCCGCAGGACGTAGCCGAGCGAGTTGGCCGACCGCATGCCCCACGTAGTGAACGGCCCTGCCGATTTGCCGGCGCTCTGCTGCACATCATACGGCTGGCGAGTGAACACCGAATTGCCGCCGTCTGACCAGCCCGCCACGATGAGGTCGCCGTTGTCGGCGACCGTCACCTTGCGGATGCTGGAGTCACTAACCAGCCCGTCGTCGGTACCCTGGCCGTCGCGGAGTCCCTTCGAGTCCCAGCCCCAGAGGCTCCAGACTTTCTCGCCCCGCGCGTTGTACTTGTGGAGAAACGGTTGCCGCCACGGTTCGCGGCCGGTGTTGGTATTGCGGTCGCCGCCGTAGAAGTAGCCGCCGTCGTTGGGGTCGAGGCCGCGGTAGCCGTTTTGGCCGCCGGTCGTTCCTTTGTCTGTGATCTTGGTGAGTTTCGCTGCGCCGGCGTCGATCCGCGTCAGCCCATTCAGGGCGAAGCACACGTTGCCGGCCTTGTCTTGCCACAGAACGTCCGGTGCGCCGGAGTAGTTCTGAAGCGTCCAGCACCAGTCGACAATATCCGTTTCGCCGCCGAGCAGTCCCGCCAGGCTCAGCCGCATCACGTAGGCCGGCCCCGGGCCTTTGTCCGGCAGTCGACGCTTCTTCTTGCCCGGCTCCGGCGGCGGATCGACTTGCGTGTGCGATCGGACGGTGCCCGCCAACGCGGCGAGTTTGTCGGGCGAGCAGTAGCCGCTGACGATGAGGCCTTTGCCGTCGCGTGACAGACACCCCGCGGTGAACGTGGCGACACCCCAGTCGAACCTGACCACCCTCGAGACGCTCGACAGGTCTTCGGCGTAGAAAACGAGGAAACCTCCCATGTCAGGCGAGTAGTCCTTAAGCCGGTTCTTGCCCTTCCGCTCGTAAAACACCTCGGCTCCCGTGTGCGTACCCTTGCCGAGAACCACCGGCTTCGGACTGTTGGGGAAGGCGGGGCCGTAAGCGTTGCCGACGGCAACGATCGATCCATCGGTGATCTGCGCCACATCGACAAAGCTTTCCGGGCTTTCGCTGCCGAAGAACGTGGCGGCACGGACCTCCATCTTCGGTCCCTGCGCCGCCCACTCGGTGAGACTCTCATATCGCCCGGCGAATACGGGCGGCGGGCTCGCTGCCAAAGGCAACAAGAACAGACAGCTCATGACCCAGCCGGTGTCTCTCATCGTGGTTCTAGCCCCCTCATTTTACCTTTCTGACTTTCCAGTCTCTCTCCGGACCGGGACGGACTGCGTATTTCCCGTCAGGAAAGTCGACCGTGACCGTCAGCGTATTGTCAACGTCTTCTTGATTCCTCAGCATCACCGCCGTCCGAAAGTCAAGCCAGAGTCGGCGACGTGCGATCTTCGCTTCAACCTGTTGATCTCCGAGCCGAACCATCACTCGTCCCGCCTTGCCCTCCAAGTCGAGAACTTGCCCCCAAACTTCCACCTCGGCCGGCAACCTCATTCCTCCAACACGGCGACGATCCGGTTCGTACACCATGATCACATGCTCCTCCGGAACCAAGAGAGGCCGGTAAAACGTGTCAATACGGTCTTTTTCAACCACGTGGATGGCATATCCCTGTGGGTAACCGTCGATGGTGAGATTGGGCTTTCCGTCCGTCCCGCCGGCTTTGAAAGGCCAGGAGCACTTCCCGGCAACGAGGACATTCTCAGGGTGAAGACCTCCGCCCCCGGCATTGCGGCCTACCTGGTGGTGCGCCCCTACGAAGGCGCGCGTCAACTGGAATTTCTCCACCAGCGCTGCTCCCATTCCGGGCTCATGACAGAACAAGATTGTGCGAGAGCCACCAACGGCACGACTGTCGAGTTGCCTAGCGAGCCATGCTTTGATCGTTTCCATCCCGGGTGTACAGATTCGCGTACCGTCCGCGTAGGTGTTACAGAGGTTGTAACCGACGCCCAGAAAATGCACGCCGCCATAGGAGAAGGACCAGTTTGCGGGACATACGTAGCGTTCCCACCCGCCGTGGAGAAAGCGGGGGTGGTTCCGCTGCTCTTGCGTCGCCATCTCTTCCGTCTTGTTGAAGCACCACCCGGTTGTGTCGTGATTGCCGGGCACCATGAACAGCGGGCGGTTGAATTTCGAGAAGCTCACGCCGATCTCTTGGTAGGACGCGTCATTATTGTTCCTGGCAAGGGGATAACCCGCACGCATGTCTCCCGTGCAGACATAGAATTTTGGCTTCAGCGGTAGCTTTTCACATTCTTCAAGAACGACCGGAAAGGTCCGCGGATGATCGCCATGATCATCCGTAACCTGTACAAATAGAAAAGGGAGTGCCTGGCCGTCCTCGAGAAGACCGAAATCAACGTTGCGTTCCCGGTCGTGTTCCATCCTGCGGAACCAGGCGCCGGGATCGGGGGGGAGCCATTTTCCTGGGGGAACACGGACGGAGACATTATAGAAGGGCTTTTCGGACTCGATCGTATAACGGCCATTCTCATCCGTGGCCGCCGTCCGCCAACCTGCGAGAAGACGGACTCCTTCCAGATCCTTTTCGCCTGCGTCCTGTTTGCCGTTTCTATTGCTGTCCAAGAATACCACTCCCGATGCGCGACGCGCGCCGGGAAAGACATCCCGCGACACCGCATCGTCCGCTCTCACACCCGACGTCCGGACGAACGCCATCATCACGGCAATCCATGCCGCCCGGCGGATACACGTCATGAAATAAATGCGCATCATTCACGCCTTCCCGTCACAAGCACGTTGGGATTTGCGGCACTGGACAAGCGGCCCGTGTGAAATCTCTCCGTCCAACCGTTCAAGTGTAGGCGTTTCATCGATCTGTGTCGTTACAGGCACCACGGGTCGGCCACCGTCAACGTGAGCGGCCAAGTCGATGATCAGATCGTGCAGGTGCGATGTTTGCCGGTCTCGGTACTCGGTGTGCCGGTGGGTCGACGGGTTGCCGTCGATCGCGTTTTTCGCCAATTCCCGCTCGTCATGGTGTTCTTCGCTGTCGACGCACAACAGTTTGTAGTTCTCCGATGCGATGGGCGCGGGTTCGTCGGGGGCTCAACCACAGCGCAGATTATATTGCGGCAACCAAGGAATAGCCACAGTTCGGGTACCTCCAGCAACTCGATTTTCTGGGAAGACTCTGGTATCATAGTATAGCTGGTTGATGCCACGAAAGACTTGCCGAGAAAGAGCGGTAGCAGGCTCCCGCACTCCAAAGGAGCGAAACCATGGAGAATCGCAGAATCTCTCGCCGTGCTTTGCTTGCGCATTCGGCTGCGGCCGTGGGCGCTGCTACGGTGATTCCAGCCACGGCTCTGGGGAGAGAGGGCTCGGCGGCGCCGAGTGATCGGATCATGATGGGCGCTATCGGTATCGGCAGTCGTGGTTCCTATGACTTGGGATGCTTCCTGCGCGAGCCGGATGTGAGATTCGTGGCCGTGTGCGACATCCGGGCCGACCGGCGTCAGGCTGCGAAGAATCGGATCGACGCACAGAACGGCGATCAGGACTGCGCGACGTATCGCGATCTTCGCGACCTGCTCGCCCGTACGGACATCGAGGCAGTTCTGATCGCAACGGGTCCGAACTGGCACGGCATGGCGTCCATCCTGGCGGCTGAGGCGGGCAAAGACGTCTATTGCGAAAAGCCGTGCACGAAGACCATTGCAGAGAGTCTCGCGCTGTCGGCAGCTTTGCGACGGTCCGGCCGCATCTTTCAGGCGGGCACGCAACGGCGCAACCTACCCCACTTCGTCTTTGCCGTTCAACTCGCCCGCCGTGGGAAACTCGGCAGACTGAGGGCCGTCCACGCCCATCCCATGGGCCTGGGGACGCGCATGAGCGGTTGGGCCTCGTCGGAGCCGGAACCGCCCCGCGAGGAGTTGGACTGGGACCTCCATCTCGGCACGGCCGCATGGCGGCCGTACAGTCGGGCGCACCTGCGGTGCTTCAACTTCGAGGAAGGCGGGGGCATGGTCGGCGGCGGCGTGCTGCCGTGGGGGTCGCACACGGTCGACCTGTGTCAATGGGCGAACAACGCCGACGATACCGCGCCCGTGAAGTACCGTCCCGTCGTGGCAAATCGCGCGACCGCGCGTTATGCGAACGGCGTCGAACTGGTGCTGCGGTGCGACGGCTGGCTTGGCCTGGGGTCCTGCCCGGTACGATTCGAGGGTGATGAGGGCTGGGTAGAAGCGGGCGATAGCGGGAAGCTCGCCTTGAGTTCGCCGGCGCTGTTGGCTGGCCGAAGAGTGGCCGAGATCGGCGGTTATCCGGCGACGTTCCATATCCGGGAATTCCTCGACTGCGTGAAGTCACGAAAGGCCCCGCGTGCCAACGCCGACGTCGCCTGCCAGGCCCACATTGCCTGTCACGCCGCGAATATCGCGATCTTCCTGGGCCGCGAACTTGACTATGACCCCGTCAAGAACGAATTTATAGGCGATGAACCCGCCAATCGACTCCGCAGCGAAGCGTTGCGTGCACCTTGGCGACAATGAACAGGAGAGCTGCGGGCCGAAATGGACATCGATACGCAGAGCGGCAACTTCGAGTGCGGCGACCTGTGGGACATCGATGGCGACGGCAAGGCCGACGAAGTCCTGCCGCACGTGGGTCCTACTGTCTGGTACGAGGCCGCCCGGGGCCCCGACGGAAAAACCCAAGTAGTTCGTTACGTGGTTTCCGAAGAGAGGCACGGGTACGGTGGTGGGGTGGGCGACGTAAACGCCGACGGGCGGCCGGATATCCTCCGGCCCGGCGCATGGTACGAGGCGCCCGCCGATCCGCGGCAAGGGACGTGGAAACAGCATCCGCTCCAGGCGAAAGGGCACACGCCGCAGATTGTCGTGTGCGACGTCAATACCGACGGACCGGCCTGGTTTGAAAACAAACTCAAGTAGGAACGAATCCCTGGAGTGCGGCGACGAGTCGCCGCATTCCAAGCATGCCGGTCGACATGCGAGTCATCCGAGAGCATCTCATCTACAATCCCTCCGCAACGGTGGACGTCTCGCCAGCCAAGCAGATGAGCTTTCCGTCGGCGGTTGACAGATACAGTCTTCCTCCAGCAGCGATCAGACCATCAAAGACCGGCGGTGAATCGAGCGTCAGCTCCCGCTGTTTTGTCCCGTCCGTTGCTGCCATACTCATCAACACGCCTTCACCACGTCCTTCAATGGAACGCAGGGGATCGCCTTCATCCAAACGGTCCGGTGATCCGGCCACAAACAGCGTCGGACCCGCCAGCACCATGGAGCTGACCCGGACGGGAACATTTTCACTCCAGCGATCCTTGGGCGGCTTCTTGCCCCCGCCATGCGGGACCGCAAACAGCTCATAACCTTCGCCCGGCTTGAAGTCGGGACTCCTCCCGCCCAGCCTGGTTACCTGGCGAAACACGCGCACACCGTACGTGGCCGACTCGTTGAAGACGAGAAGCTGGCCAGCGGCTCCCTTCACGGGCTTGCGATTGTATCCCGGCCAGGTGCCATACAGCCACCAGGATCGATTGAACATGCTATCGTCCAAAAAGCCGCTCGTCGCCAAGAGGCGCGATTGGCCCGCCTGCCCGCTGCCAGCTCCCGCATCCGAGTCTGCGCTGGACCCCGACACAATCCCCACCGGTTGGCGGCCCATGTAAACCTTGGAACCGCCAACCAAGATATCGTTGAGCGCCCCTTGGGTGGCGTCATGCCCGCCGCGCCCGTCGAATGCCTCCGCAGTCGTTTCGCTGTCGTACAGCCGTTCCCGGTAAAGGACCCGTCCGCTGCCGGGGTCGAGTCCGTAGTACCAGATGCCGCCATCGAGAAACGACGACCGGCCCGCGGCTGCATAGACGACGCCTCCTTGGACCAGCACACTCCCGTGTACGGGCCAGGCCGATTCGAGTCGCCCGTCGCTGCCTACCAGGCGTACTTTGGGTGCGGCACGGAATTTCCACACCAACTCCCCGTCAGCCGCCCGCACGGCATACACCCACCCGTCCGTGCAACCGAAGATGCACAAGCCCGAGGAGCTTTCTCGATCGCCGCGTCTGACCAGGATAGTTGGCGGAGAATCGATCCTGCCGCCGCCGGTGAAACTCCATACGCGTTTTCCCGAGTCCGCATCGAGGGCACGGAGTTCGTAGGTTTCCGGGGTCACAGCAAAGACCTTGCCCAATGCGGCGACCGGCGGCGATAGGGGGGCGTGAAACGAAGTCGCCCAACGCGAACTCAGCTCAGCGGGCACGCTTGTCGAGGCGGTGCCGCTTCGCCTCGCATCGTGCCGGTAGGTCGGCCAAGCGCCGTCGAAATCACCGAGCACCCACTCTCCCTTGGTACCTCGATCGTTTGTCGCCTCCTTGTCACCATTTGCCGGGCTTTTGCATACCAACCGCATCTCTTCAGGATCGGGCACAAGGTCCTGCTCTTCCTGCCCCCCGATCAACGCATTGAATCCCATGAGTTTGGTGCCGGCGTAGCAGTGGCAAGCGTTTGGCGTCGAATAGAGCATGCCGTTGGCCGGCACCATACCCAAACGGCAGGTCCCGCGCACCCAGTCGTTCAGCACCGGCGCATCGCGCCCTCCAACATCCAGGAACTCAATTCCACGCCACGCAGTCAAGATGTACCCTGACGTGGCTTTCACGGGATGGCAACGATGGTGGTGCGGGCGAGGAGGAACCATCGTGAGGTTGCGCGCTTCCTTGCCGGTCTTGAGGTCTAGTCAGTAGTTTCCAGTAATCTACGCTGCTGCAGCCCTTGGCTCTTTGGTCAGAAAACGCGCCTGGGGAGGTTTTGCAAACTCTTCCAGGTCAACCAAGAACTTCGAAAACCTCTCGCGGT
>Ga0180438_10000840_pt1 | contig 55993 bp, 38 predicted proteins | sample SS_ome_12_FD_132455 | JGI IMG/M metagenome (GOLD analysis project Ga0180438, IMG submission 132455) | Hypersaline lake sediment archaeal communities from the Salton Sea, California, USA - SS_3_D_2 metaG | ecosystem: Environmental > Aquatic > Non-marine Saline and Alkaline > Hypersaline >... | reverse complement strand
TGCTGTGATCTTCATAGCAGCATTGTATAGACTTTTTCAAAAAGCGCAAGTTGCCTATTTTAACATTTAAGAAAGTCGCAAATCATCTTGTGGCACTTGAGTGAGACGTTACGAAAAAACAAAGCCAATTTGAAACAGAGCAAATGAGCATAAGTGCTTATATCATAAGTGAATATGAGAATTTTTGTGGTTTCGGACGGCGAAAAAACAAAGCCAAACAAAGCCAATTTGTTTAGCCCCCAGACCTGTGCTGGGGGTTTGAAAAAACAAAGCCAATTTTCGAAAGGGCGAAATGAATGTAAACCCAGTGATGACAAGTTATTATGGGGAAAAGTGGTGGTTTTGGGTAGCGAAAAACAAAGCCAATCAAAGCCAATCTTAAGGAAAGGGATAAGTGAAAAGGTATAAGGCAAAAGTGAGAAATGGAATTTGAAAAAAACAGACTTACATTGTGTGGAAACAGGGCGGCAGAAAATATCGAAATTTCTGATGGCTGGTGGGAAACTCACAGAATTGATGTTAATATATGCATGAAGCTGAAATTCTCAGTAAATTCTTGGTATTTTGCCGGCAAATAATGTAATATATCAGGACTGAAATACAGGTGTAAAATTGGATTAAATAGTGAATATCGGTTAGTGTACTGAAACAGATAGCAATTATGGCTTTCGCAAACACATCAATTTGAAAGGAAGACTGATGAACGGTAAAACAGCAAAGCTCTCAACTATTGCAATTTTAAGCTTATTGGTTTTTACAATGACAGCGGGCATTTGTAGCGCCCAGGGATGGAGCAGGCAGGGGAAAACCGAACTTTTCGGCACGATTCAAATGATCGGCGGCGAAAAAATCAGATATTCATTTCCGGACATGCTGCCGATTAACCTGGATATAGACAGCGCAGCTATATACGGTATTGGCTACGGATACAATATTACCGACCATTGGAATTTTAACATGGATCTGCTGATCGGCTCGGCGGATACGGATGTGAAAATAGTCGATACAACTGCTGAAACTGAAGATATGGACTATATTCTGTTCGATGTAAATCTTGATTACAATTTCTGGAAAAGCCGTTTTACTCCTTTAATAACCGGCGGTGTCGGCATTATGGATTTCAGTATTGATACGAGAGCTACTGGTATCGGGGATGTGGACGAAAGCAGTTTTTCTTATAATTTAGGTGCAGGAATCCGTTGGGATATCGAAGACAATCTTCTTCTTAAATTTATGTACAGATCTACATGGACGGAATTGGATGATGCTCATGCTGATCTGCAGTATGATAGCTTCGGTCTGAGCATCGCTTATATGTACTAAAGGAAGCTATGCTGTATTCTGAGTAAAAAATCCCCTGCCTTTCGGAGGATTAGGGGGGAGTAAGGCAGGGGCTTAGAAAGGTTGCAAATTTTGAACAATTTTTATACCGGCATCTGCTTGATAAATATGACCAAAATCTTTCCCACCGCTCATCCGTAAAATCAAGCATTCATAAAAATATGCCATATTATTTAAAGCTTGTCAACAAAAAAGTCCTATAAAAACATTTTTTTATAAATATTAATGCTGTTTCCGGTTTCAGTTTTGGGAAATTAGCTTCATTTCAGATTTAGATGGATTGAAACTGCATCCAGCATAAAGGAGGGATATGAAAGATGTCGTATGTCCAATCTTAGTTACTGCTGGTTGTTGAATGTGGCTTGTCTTTAGAGATTCCGAGTGCGTCGATGCTGCCGTAAAAGGCAATTACTGCCATAGTGCCTGCCAGGACAAGATTCACGATTCTTGGAATGCTGAAAGCGCTCATAATATCCCAGTTTTCAGTAAGGACATCATCCGTCTGCGTGATGAACCGGACATACGGCAAAAAAACACTCAAAACAGTAATCAGGACAATGGTCGTACTTTCGAATAGTGTGACAATCGCAGTAAATTGAGGGCGGAGGTATAAGATGAGAGCACAAAATATACAAAATCCATAATAAAGGTTCTTATACATCGGCGTCGAGTCAAGAACAGCAGCACGAACGCTTAATCCGCCGAAGTAGTCAAGCAAAATGAAAAGGGGGGTGATATAATAATAAAATTTGGGGATCGTATGTCTTGGTTCAATTCTCATTTGCTCACGTAGATATCCGTGGGAATCGGGGAGACAAGATTTGAACTTGCGACCTCTGCGTCCCGAACGCAGCGCTCTGGCCAAACTGAGCTACTCCCCGGCCAAACGAATTTGCGAATATAGCATATCTGTTTTAATGATGCAAGCTATAATAAATTTATTGGATCGATATCTATCGCCACCTTGACGGCGGGGCGGATGGGCGGCTCTGTCCTCAGGCGGGAAAACAGCCGCTGTATAGTTGCTGCTTCTGGGGCCTGAATAATAATTTGCATCCTGTGGAAACGCTGGATTCGACTGATAACCGCCGGCATCGGGCCGCGAACCGTCACTTTAAGAGCTTCACGCACGATAATCCGGTCTATTTGTTGCCGCATTTGCTTGCAGGCTTCTTCGAGCTTTTCATATTTCATATCTCGAAGAACAATAACAGCCAACCGCCAGAAGGGTGGCAGGTTGCAGGCCCTGCGATGTTTTAATTCTTCTCTGACAAAACCATCGAAGTCTCCTGCGACGGCAAATCTTATCGCCGGCTGGTTGCCTAAAAATGTCTGAACGAAGACTGTTCCCTTTTTCTCAGAGCGTCCTGCGCGTCCGGCCACTTGGGAGATTAGCTGGAAGGTTCGTTCGTTAGCTCTGAAATCTGGTAGATATAAGCAAGTATCGGCGCTGATAATGCCGACCAGCGTAACATTCGGAAAATGCAGGCCCTTGGCAATCATTTGCGTGCCGGCTAAAATATCGATCCTGCCTTCGCCGAAATCCTGGAGGAGCTTGTAATAATCTTTGCTTGCCATCGAATCGCTGTCTATCCGCGAGATGCGAGCGTCGGAGAATTTCTTAGCTAATTCCTCTTCGAGTCGCTGCGAACCAAGCCCGATCATCGTAAATCCCTTGCCGCACAAGGGGCATTTTTCAGGTACCAGCGTTTGTGCCAGGCAATAATGACATATTGCATAGCCGTAATTCATGTGCTGGCCCGTGACCGTTCGCATTCGTTTGTAGCGGGGGGCCTTCGATTTGTGAAAGGTTAGAGTGACATCGCAGTTGCGGCAGTGCAGCGTGTGCTTGCATGAAGGGCAGAACACGAAATTGCTGTAGCCGCGCCGATTCAGCAATAGAATGGCCTGTTCCTTTTTTGCGAGGATCTCTTTCAGATGCCTTGCAAGTGGCTCACTGATAAGATTTATCCCCTTTTGTGTAATTTCTCCCTGCTTTAAATCGACGAGTCTCATCTGCGGCATCGGCAGGTCCATAACTCTTTTGGGCAGATTCAGCAGTGTGAAATGCTGCTTGCTGTGACAATTGGACAACATTTCCAGCGAGGGCGTGGCGCTGCCTAAAATACAACATGCATTCGCCAGTTGTGCTCTTTTGATCGCTACGTCTCTGCCGTTGTATCGTGGTGCTGTGTCTTGTTTATAGCTCGGTTCGTGCTCTTCATCAACGACAATCAGGCCGAGGTTGAAAAGTGGGGCAAAAACCGCCGAACGAGCGCCGATTACTACGTCTGCATCGCCGGATTTGATTTTCTGCCACTGTACGTTTCGCTGGGCGGCGGTAAGGCCGGAGTGCATTACGGCGATTTTTTCGAATCGTTCATTGAATCGCTGTACGGTCTGTGCTGTTAGGGCAATCTCAGGAAGCAGCACAATAGCACTTTTGCCGTTTTGCAAGACCTTCTGAATGGCTCTTATATATAGCTCGGTTTTACCGCTGTCGGTGACGCCATGCAGGAGTGTGACACCAAATATATCGGAAGTGATTTGGGCTTTTATCGAATCGAGCACCTTCTGCTGGTCATCGTTGAGCAGGATGTGGCCTTCCGGTTTTATAGATATTCCTGTAGGAATTGCCGGCAGAGATTTTAATATTGTCTTATGGGTGATTTTGAGCAGTTGTTTTTCAGCCAGTCTTTTCAGCGGTTCCCTGCCGCAGCCGACTGTCTCCAACAAACTGTTTAGCTCAATAGATGAATCTGAGTCAAATGCTTTTCGTTCGTGAAGGCAGGTTATGATTTGCTTTTGTTTTTTGCCCCTTAATCCTGAGATTGTTTTTTCAACCTCGGCGGCGATGATTGTGAGATAAGCATATTGCCGTGTCTTAACGCCGGCCCCTTTCTTTACCGCCGCAGGGACCATAGCTGCAAGGACCTGGCCGAGTGGGCAGACATAATAGCTGCTGATCCATCGGGCCAAATCCATCAACTCAGCATTAAGTAACGGTTCTTTATCTATGACACTCTTTACTGTTTTTAGCTTACGTCCTTTCTCGCGTGCGGCAAAAGATTGCTCAAAGGGGACATCGGCTTCGACACAGAATCCTTTTTCTTGCTTGTCTTTCCTCCCGAATGGTGTCTCCACCCGTTGGCCCAATTGAATCGGCCAAATCTCATCCGGCACCCCATAGTCAAACTCCGTATCTGCCGCCGACTCAAAAGCCACGCGAATGACGTGGCTGCAAACAACTTCATCCTCCTTTTCTGTCACGAACAAGTTTTCAATTTGGTGTTTGCTCATTTACTAATTACCGGCACTGTACAATCCTGCTTTGCGTCGTTTCTCGGATGTTTCATTAACGAAAGTGTCCTCGCATACATCCAGCCCAAGTTTTGCTATTAGGCCTTTTAGATAATCGAGATGTGGGCACGGCGGTGCGTGGAAGTTGTCTTTTGTAATGCAGGAGGATAGTTGTACAACGATACGGTCTTTTGTTATTCCTTCGGATTTTTTAATCCTGCGTATTAGATTGCTGAGCTTACGATGGATCGCCCGGCCGCAGCAGCCGCCACAGGTCAAATTCAGCTTGCGATATTTTTTATCCTTTGGGTAGGCGGTAAAGCCGCCGGAGCGTTCGGTAAATGCCAGCTCGCAGTTATAGCCGGAGCAGCGTTCTTTGACGATATGACACTGGACTATTACGACGTAGTCCTTGTCTTTCAAATCTGTCATATTACAACCTTCCTGTAACTGAAATTACTGTTATTTAAATTCTATTTTTCGGATTTTGAAGTGTTTGCAGACTTACGTTTCTTTACTTTTACCTTCTTGCTTTTGTTGTCTTCCTTTTGGATAATTGGCAGGTTAAAGCATTTTGAGACTGTCTCATTTATATAATCACCAATGGCCAGTGACGCTGTAGCGGCAGGTGAAGGTGCATTTAAGACGTGAATTGTGTTTCCTTTTCTTTCTATTCTGAAATCATCAATCGGTTCGCCATTTCGCTCAAGTGCCTGGGCCCGCACACCTGCCTTGCAGGGCTTAATATCATCGTCCTGCAGCGAGGGAATGAGTCTTTTTAATTGTTTAAGGAACAGCTTTCTGGAAAATGCCCTGGCATATTCGCCCAGTCCGTATCTGAAGTATTTAAAGAACATTTTCCAGAGCCCCGGATACGACAGGGCATCCCATGAGTCGGCCAGGCTGAAATCGGTTTTGCCGTATCCTTCCCGCTTGAATGAAAAAACCGCGTTTGGCCCGCACTCGACGGTGCCGTCAATCGTTCGCGTAAAATGTACGCCGAGAAAGGGCAGGGCAGGATCCGGCACGGGATAGATCAGGGCTTTGACTTTTTCCTGAGCTTTTTCAGTCAGCTCATAGTAATCCCCACGGAAGGGCACGATTCTCATCTTTGGATCGACACTGTCCATTCTTGCCACCATATCACATTGAAGGCCGGCGCAGTTTATTATATATTTCGCAGAGAAGGATTCCTGGTTAGTTACTACTTTTGTAAAGAAATCGTGTTTATCGAGTGCTGTAACCTTATGTTCCACCAGGACTTTATTGCCTTTAGATTCCACAAGCTTGCCTAACTTCTCTGCAACCTTTGTAAAATCAATAATCCCGGCACCGGGCACGCGTATAGCTGCAATACCCTCGCAGGCAGGCTCGATTTCCTTTATTTGCTCAGGCCCGATTTTCTCGATGTCTTCTATGTCGTTTTCCCGGCCGTTCTGGAGGAATTTTTCGAGGTTGGCTAATTCTTTTTGCTGCGTTGCAACAATGATTTTCCCGCAAATCTTATGAGGGATTTTGTGCTTTTTAGCAAATTCTAATAGTTCTTTGCGTCCTTTGGCGCAGGTTATGGCCTTATTCGAGCCTGGCTCGTAGTATAGCCCTGAGTGGATTACGCCGGAATTATGCCCGGTCTGATGTGTTGCTAACTTGCCCTCTTTTTCCAGCACTGCAATACGAATATCAGGATGGCTCAGCGTAATTTTATAGGCCGATGCCAAACCGACAATCCCGCCGCCTATGACGACAATATCAAAGTCTGAGTTTGCGTTCATTACCTCATGTTCCAAAATTCAAAAAAATCATACTGTCGGTTTATACAATAACCGAAGCATCAGTAAGCGTCAATTGAGAACCATGTATCAGTTAAACTGATGGAGTGTGTAAAACTCGGGAAAATGAAAGTTTAGAAAACCGTAGCAGATACAGCTATATATCCGGCACGATTTCAGGGTAAACCTGGCCGGATGAGTTGATTTTAAAGACGTAAATAAGTCCTTCTCTGAGCTTCCAATAAACGGCATTGCCGTAAATCGCTTCGATATCGTATTCAGCAAGCTTCTCGGTGTCGTTAGCAAGCTCCCAGATTTCGGACCAGAACATTTGCCTGTATTCTATAGGCAAAGCCTCAAGCAGATCTTTGTATCTCTGAGGTTCGGCGCCCGGCTCTTCGATTTCGAAACCATCTGCCGGCGTCATTTTCTCGCCGTAGACCCTTCTCCACAAGTACAGTGCCCTCGTTCTGCCATCCATGACCATTTTGCTGCCGAACTTAACAATCAGGGCGTCGAAATGAATAATATCGCCGGCGATTGTGTATTCTTTTTCCAGAATCTTATTGAGCTTATCGTCTCTGGCCGTCTCGACGAACCTGATAGTTGTGAAAAGCTCCCCATCTTTCATTTCCTGACCGATTACCTTGGCATAACCAATCTGGTCCTCGCGGCTAAGGTTCGTGAGCGCCTGCTTGAGCTCCTTATTCTCTGCCAGAAGCTCCTGGATTGTCGCAACTACCTTATAGGGCGTTCGACCCAGATAGGCCATCCCGGCAAGCACCACCACGATAATAATCAGCGGCATGATTTTCAATTTTTTGCGCTTTTCTGCCATTTATTGCCTTTTATATGCAAATATCCCTCATCAACCAAAATCTCCCCTCCTACTCTATCATCGGCTCTATAGCTCGATTATCTAAACTTTTCTCTATATGGTCTGAGCTATTAATGTTTCGTGGTTTGGTTCTATTGTTCACAGAATTATAATTGCAATGAACTGAAATATTTCTTTTATAAATAATGATTTTTTGGAATTTATTTAAGATATGATTGAGGTCTGACCATACTCATCTAAGCGGCATCCAGACGGTCATCTCTGATTTGCCGCGATTGCCCCATGCATAGTAAGGAATCAGGCGAATATCCACAGTTTTCGGCTCCTGATTTTCCATCTCACGATAGAGAGTCTGGTCCCAATCCCTCCCGGCAAGAACGTGGGCCTTGCCTTCCAGAATGGATATTCCCCCGAGCAGTTCATTTTCAAAATGGTTTTTGAGTTTGATCCCGGGTGGAATTGTCACATTCATCATCTTTACACCATTCGGTAGGTCAATAGATTCCAGACAGTACACAATTGGTCCACGTTTGATTGCAACCTGGTTGCGAATTTCCTCAGCCAGAGGATTTGCCTCAATCAATTTGACCGGCATCGGCAGGACAAGCTCGATCAGATCACCTGCCGACCATGTTCGCTTGATTTGAAAATACTGTCCGGCTGTGAGATTTCTGCCCATAGGTGTGCCATTAACAGTTACGCCGGCACTATTGGCCCAGCCGGGAATACGGAGAAAAACCGACAATTCCTTTGTGGGTACGTCCTCAATGATTATCCGGATCACGCCATCCCATGGGTAGTCAGTTTGTTGCCTCAACCTGAGCCTGTTGCCGTCGGGAAGTTCGGTATCGAGTACGTTGCTCCCGTAAAGATTAATCCATACTCCTTCGTCCGAGATACTGTAAGCATAGCTTCCTGTTTTGGCGATTGTGCGGACGATGTTCGGGGGGCAGCAAAAACAGCTTATATAAGGCTCTCGCTGGCGTGACCAGCGCAATTCGAAAGGCGGATCATCGAGAAGCCGGAGTGGATTGGTATAGAAGAACTTTTTCCCATCGAGACTGATTGTTGAAAGCACTCCGTTGTAGAGTGCCAGTTCGAGTATATCGGCATAGCGTGCCTGGGCGGTGATTGCCAGCATGCGCCAGTTCCACAAAGCAAAGCCGACTGTTGCGCATGATTCGTTATACGCCGTGAGGTTGGGCAGTTGAAATTCCCTGCCGTATGCCTGATGAACGAGCTGGATTGAGCTATGGTTCTTTGATCCATCCGGTGAAGCACCATCATACAGTGCACCTGTCGCGCCGGTAATGTACATTTTTCGATAGGCAGCATCGTTCCATATCTTCTCCAGGGCTGCGAGCAAGGATTTGTCCCCTGTCTCTATATAAACATCAGCAGCACCGGCATAAAGATAGTTCGCTCTGACGGCGTGGCCGACGGCCCTGGTTTGTTGCCGGAATGGGATTCGGTCCTGATTGTGATCCGTGCCGGCTTCGACCATGTCACGAATTTCAATAAGACCCTTCGCCAATTCCAGATATCTCGGATTTCTGGTTGTTCTGTACATCTCGACAACGCCCATGTAGTGAGATGGGCAAATGGCGTTGTTAGCCAAATTCCGGGGCGATTTCTTATAAAATGTATAAAGAAAATCAGCAGCCTTTTGTGCTATCTCTAACAGTGTTGTCTTGCCCGTAGCTCGATAATGAATGCAGGCACACGTCATTAAATGCCCCATATTGTAGGTCTCGAAGTCAAGCCTGTTTTTAAATTCCGAAGTTGCCTGGCTTTTGTTACGCTGGCGTATTATTACAGGTGTATGAATATATCCATCCTCCCGCTGGCACTTTCCGATTATATCGATGATTTCGTCCATCTGCTGATTAAGTTTTTCATCTTTTGTTACTCCATAGATGAAGGCGACCGCTTCGAGCCACTTATAGAAATCACCATCATGCCATTTCGGCCCTCTATGCCTGCCCTTTTTCAGGCCTGCTGCAATTAAGAAATTATCGTAAGCGTGACCATCCCGGGAATCTTTCAGAAGCTGCCACATATTTGGAATCATGACTTCGTGACATAGCTTAAATCTCTCGCTCCAGAAGCCATCAGTCCATCGTACATCGCCGATACCGATGCTATGAAGTTTGGCATAAGGGCTGGTTAAAGTGTTTGCTGTTGCTTTATCTTCCGAGGCATTGCTACTATCGGCCAGGGAAATAATAGCGATCAAAACACAAAATCCCAACACTCCGGCCATAAAGAATCTGCGAATTGAATTCTTGGTTATAGGGGATCGCTCCATGTTTATAGTATCACTGAACATAGTTTAAGGTGTAATTTCTACCGGTGATGTCCTCAACCAATTAGTTGCTAACAGAGAAAGGTCAGTCGAGTTAATAAGCCCGGTGCGGTCGAAATCCGCTCTTATGTCGTACTCCGGCTGAGATTGTAAAGCCAGCCAGCAATTCGAAAAGATGGCATAATCTTTGAGATTAACGATGTTGTCCTGATTTGCGTCGCAGAAGCGTCCCCATATCTATTGATGACCGTGGAGCGGAGATGACTGCATTTCTCTTGACGTTCATCAGAGTTGCCTCGCCATGCACGGCGATATCATACGTGCCCGGTGCGATACCGGTAGCTTCACAGGCAGCAACGTTTGTAGTAGCGGATTTTTCGGCCGTCAACATGAACTCATAGCTTGGTATATCATTTAATACATCAGCTCCCGGCGTAAAGAACCTGAGAGTTAGCGGAACGACCCATCCGATATCAGGACGGCCTTCGCCTTGCAGAACCACGGAAATAGACACCATGTTTTCTATTGGACCTAAGCTGACTATTGCCTGTGGAATGTGTAGTGCGGGTATATTTGTGGCGGCTCGAATATCTGCCTGTTCGACCGAAGTTAGCCCGGAATTAAAGTAACAGCCTAAATCAATGGCGGTGGCCTGTATGAGCATACTGCCGGCCACAAAACCAACTTCTAATTTAGCATATTCCTGGCCCACATAAGAAGAATCAAGGCAGAGTATGGCATAACATGGCGCCTGTGGTAAATCGCTAACGGCTGATTGCAGCCTGCCCCTGGAATCGGCGGGGCGCGTGCCACCTCTTCCGGCACTGCTGGAGTCTATCTGTTCGAGCCGGTGGTCTTTTGTAGCATGGTTTGTGTCGGGATTTCTGTTGTGGTAGCGAAAAACGCCGTCTTCGTTTGCTAAATAAATGCTTCGAGTCAAATAATAATTGGCCCAGGCAGAAGGAACGGTCAAGCCTGCCTTGCCGCTTGCCGTATGGGCCGAGCAGCCATATCCCGCCCATAGAATCTGGGAAATCTGCTCCGGCGTCAAATTAGTTTGAGAAAAGTTGCTGACATAGTTCAAATTTGCCAGCACTTCTTCAAAACTGTTATCGCCTGCAGTGCAGGGATCCGGCAGCCATCCTGCCTCACCTTCCGGCACAGAAGAATGCACAGCCAATTCAGTTTTATGTCCTCTGACGGATTGAACTCCGAAAATCAGCCTTGCCTTCGGGTATCCGATTCCTTTCGGGCAACTTGCTACAGGTGATTCAGTGCTGTTCCATAAGGAAACAGATGCAAGCAGTGCCGGCATAAAAGAAACTCCGGTATCGAAATCAAGATGGCTTTCATAGACGATTGCAAAGGCACCATCATCTCTGATATCATTCGAATACCAACTTAGTGAGTGCCCGTCAGGATCGTATAAATATGTTGCTGCTGGTGTGGCGACGAATATATTTCTGTGAGTGCCGGTGAAGGGAACTGCCCCTGCCGCCCACAGTATGTTACTTATCTGCTGGGCATTGGCAGTGCCGCGAAGGGAATGCTCTGAATACCTGCTGTTTAGGCATACTTCCACAGAATTTTCCGTAATTATCGGTGAAGGCAGCTGACCGGCGCTGATGTTCTGGGCCTGACAGAGCGTTGGGCACAAAAATAAAGCCAAAATTATTGACATAGTTCTTCTCATCCGGTCAACCTCACAAAATTTGTATCTACAAATACTATAATACAAAATCTGCTTCGTTTTTTACAAAGAAAAACTCGTAAATCAGAATTAAATATACAATAAACGCTTTGCAGGTCAGCAATAAAAAAGCCGAAGGTGTAGGAATGTTCGCTTACCTTCGGCTATAAATAACTTTTTCTTTTGCCTGTTATTGTATTGCAGCAACTACTCGGCCATGTAGGGATAGCGGAAGTCTCTGGGCGGCAGGAAAGTTTCCTTTATAGCACGCGGAGAGACCCAACGTTCGAGGTTTAGCCAACTGCCGGCCTTATCGTTTGTGCCGGAAGCTCGTGTGCCACCGAACGGCTGCTGGGCGACAACCGCTCCGGTCGGTTTATCATTTACGTAGAAGTTACCCGCGGCGTGACGCAGGGTATTCATTGCTTTGACAATCGCGTTTCGGTCCAGGGCAAATATTGCCCCTGTCAAAGCATAAGGCGACGTCTGGTCGCAAATGTCCAGTGTCTGATCGTATTCGGCCTCCGGATACACATAAATCGTAAGGACCGGCCCGAAAATCTCTTCGACCATGAGCTTTGACTTCGGGTCCCTGCTGACCACGACAGTCGGCTCGATAAAGAATCCTACTGAGTCATCACATCCGCCGCCGACGATGATATCCATGTCGGGAGAATTCTTGGCGTATTCGATATATTCTTTGATGGTGTCGAAGGAGTTTTTGTCGATAACCGCGCCCATATAGTTCTTAAAGTCGCATACGTCGCCCATCTTAATCTCGCCGATCGTGCTTAACAGCAGGTCTTTGATCTCGGGCCAGGTCGAATCGGGAATATACGCCCGTGAAGCGGCCGAGCACTTCTGTCCCTGGTACTCGAATGCGCCACGCACTAACGCGGTTACGAGTGCCTCGGTATCGGCGCTGGTGTGTGCGAAGATAAAGTCTTTTCCGCCGGTCTCGCCTACAATTCGAGGATACGAGACGTACTTGCGAATGTCTTTGCCGACTGCCAGCCATATCGTCGAAAACACGTAGGTGCTTCCTGTAAAATGGATGCCGCCGAGTCTGACATCATCCAGTGCCGGCGGGGCGACCGATGGGCCCGGACCGGGAACCATATTTATCACGCCGGGCGGCATGCCTGCTTCTTCGAGGATTTTCAAAATAAAGTATGCCGGCAGTACCGCAGCCGATGCCGGCTTCCAAACCACAGTGTTGCCCATTAACGCCGGCGCGGTCGGTAGGTTGCCGGCGATAGATGCAAAGTTGAACGGTGTTATTGCCAGAACATAACCATCCAGAGGTCGATGCTCCATATAGTTCAATATGCCGGGTGTGGACATCGGCTGGTCACCGTATACCTCCTCCATAAAGTGCGGATTGAAACGCCAGAAATCTATCAGCTCGCACGCAGAATCGATTTCCGCCTGGTGCGGCGTCTTGCTCGTATTGAGCATGGTTGCGGCGTTGAGCGTCTGACGATACTTACCGGCTAAAAGCTCCGCCGCTTTGAGCAGCACAACCGCCCTTGATTCCCAGGGCATTTGACCCCACTGTTTCTTGGCTTTTTCAGCAGCGTCGATGGCCTTGATGGCATATTCTCTGTCGGCCTGGTGATATCTGCCTAAGACCTGCTGGTGATTGTGAGGGCAGCGAATATCAGCAAGGTTGCCGTTACGAACTTCTTCGCCGCCGATTATCATCGGAACTTCTATTTGCCCGTTCAGCATCTCCTGGAGTTTGGAGGACAATTCGTCTCGTTCCGGACTGCCTGGTGCGTATTGCAGGCAAGGTTCGTTGACCGGTTGGGGAATTCGAAAAATACCGTTGAACATTTATGTCTCCTTAAAATGATTTCTATGCGTTCTTTCCGCAGCATTTTTTATATTTTTTTCCACTGCCGCAGGGGCAGGGATCGTTTCGGCCGACTTTAGGCTGATCGAGCTTGATTTGTTTGACCTTTACTTCGCCCTGCGGTGCCTGGGCGGCGGCCCGCTGGCGTTCTGCCATGGCAAATTGACCAACTTCATCGTGGCTTGTCTGGCTTACGTTCCAGACGTTTCTTGCCCTGGCGCCGGCTTCAAGGTGAACCTTGAAGATAATGTCCGTAACACGGTCTTCGATGGTTTCGAGCATCTCCTCGAACATTCGTGAGCCTTCACGTTTGAATTCGGTTTTGGGATCTTTCTCCGCCCAGGAACGCATCCAAATGCTGCTTTTCAGATGGTCCATTGAATAGAGATGGTCTTTCCATGTGCTGTCATAAACCTGGATCAGAACATATTTTTCAAGGTCGCTCAGCTCGGCACGTAAAAATTGCGTGGCTATTTCCGATAAATGATCTTTGAGTTCCGGGCCGTCACCGGGCAGATCGTTTTCGGTTAGAGATGCCCCGAATCTTTCATTGGCCCAACTTACTAAATCAGTTTTATTCAAGGCGGTAATTTTTTCGGAGAGTTCTCGGTCCAGTTCGCCGTCATTAAAGCTTTGGCTGAGTTCAAGCAATTGTTTGTGCAATGAACGAGGCTTGGTATTCTGTATTTCCTCGGCCGAGAGGCCGGCGTTATATTTTTTGTTGGCCCACTCGGCAATTGATTCGAATGCGTATATGTTCGCTCCCTGCGGGCCGTAAACCATGTTCATTGCGAACTCGACGGGATACTCAATCTCCCGTTGCTTGTATTTCGCAATGGTGATTTCATTTATTTTCTGGCTGATTTGCTTAGCATTGAGGTCGGTCAGTTCGCTGATTTGTAGTTTGATGTCGAATTTGGCACGTGCCCATTCTGCGAACCGGCGAAGCGAAAAATCTTCCTTAAGAAATTCGACAAGCGGTGAGCAGTCTTTCTTTTCGATTTGCTCACCGGCGGCTGCAATTAACTGCTGCTCAATCTCATCCGGCGACTGGTGCTTGACTTTGCCGGGGCTGAGATTGACCTGGAATGCACTCATGGCCCATTTGCACAGACCGGCAATGTCCCAGCTTCGTGTGTCGCTGTAGTCCTCTAAATACTCCCCCATAGAAAGCGATATGTTATTGGCGGCGTCATCTTTAGCTTTTTGTTTGATTCTTTGCTCAATTTCCTCCACCTTGGTATCTATGATATCCGATGGTTTTAAGTCAACGCCGAAATTGGTTCTTGCCCATTCGATAATGCAGTTAACGGGATAGTCGTCACGTAGTATTGTGCCGCAGCTTTTTTCTATCGCAGAGTCGATCATTTCGGTAATGACATCTTTGAGCTTTTTGCCCGCTAAAATCTGACGCCTGCGCGAATAAAAGATTTTTCGCTGGTAGTCCATTACCTCGTCGTATTCGAGAAGGCTCTTGCGTACGTCGAAGTTTTTCTCTTCGACTTTTTTCTGTGCTTTTTCGATGCCCTTGCTGATTCGCTTGTGATAGATTGGCTGTCCCTCTTCCCAGCCGATCCATGAAAGCGCTTTTACGGTCCATTCCGGAGCAAAGATGCTCATCAGGTCATCGTCGAAGCTCAGGAAGAACTGGCTGGATCCGGCGTCACCCTGTCTGCCTGAGCGGCCTCGAAGCTGGTTGTCGATTCGTCTTGCCTCGTGCCGTTCGGTGCCGATTATGTGTAATCCGCCTATTTCCGCTACGCCGTGGCCGAGCTTGATGTCGGTTCCTCGGCCCGCCATATTCGTGGCGATGGTAACGTTGCCACGCATTCGGCCATCCCGGCCTTTGTGCTGCTCGCCGGCCTTGGCAACAATTACGGCCTCTCTTGTGTGCTGTTTCGCATTGAGAACTTCATGATCGAGACCGTGTCGTTTTTTAAGTGCTTCTGAAAGAGCCTCGCTTTTTTCAATGCTTATCGTACCTATTAGAAGCGGCCTGCCGGCTTGACTGACTTCGTTAATTTCCTCCACTATTGCATTAAACTTCTCACGCATCGATTTATATATTGCATCATCACGGTCATCCCTGATACAGGGCTCGTTGGTCGGTATCACAATAACTTCGAGCTTGTAGATATTCATGAACTCTTCGCTCTCGGTAGCTGCCGTACCGGTCATTCCGGATATCTGTTCGTAGAGTTTGAAGAAGTTCTGTAGCGTGATGGTTGCGAGCGTCTGGCTTTCTTCCTTTACCTTGACGGCTTCTTTTGCTTCGACCGCCTGGTGCAGTCCATCCGACCATTGCCTGCCGTGCATCAACCGGCCGGTGAACTCATCGACAATGATGACTTTGCCTTCGATAACGACATAGTCTTTTTCACGTTCAAAGGTGACATGCGCCCGCAGGCTCTGCGATATCAAGTGTGGCCAATCCATGTTGGAACCGGTATAAAATGAGCCTAATCCTGCAATGTCCTGGGCGGCTTTTTCACCTTCGTCTGTAAGGTGGACCGATTTTTTGTCGTATTCCACTTCGTAGTATTGTGTAGTGCTTGCAAGCTCGTTCTGGGCGAGGTCGATTTCGGCCTGGTTTTTCTCTATTACCTTTTGGGCCTTTTCGATTCTATTGCTATCCTTGTCCTTTTTTGCTTCGGCAAGCTCGCCCTGTGCGTTTGCGATAGTGCGCTCACCAGAATCGATTCTTTTTTTAACTCTGTCATAGCTGCTTTGAAGACTGATCAGTTTCCTTGCTACCTGGTCGGCTTTGCTGTATCTGGTGACGTCGTCGAAGGCCGGGCCGGATATGATTAACGGAGTTCTGGCTTCATCAATCAAAATCGAATCGACTTCGTCTATTATTGCGTATTGCAGCGGCCCCTGCACCATCTGCTCGATGGAAGTTTTCATATTGTCGCGGAGATAATCGAAGCCGAACTCATTATTTGTGCCGTAGGTGATGTCGCATGCATATTGTGCTTTTCTTTCGTCGCCGGCACTGTCCATGTCCGCCTGTATCGCGCCTACCGTCAGCCCCAGAGATTCATAGACCGGCGACATCCACTCGGCATCTCGCTTGGCCAGGTAATCATTGACCGTGACGATATGGACTTTTCTGCCGGTCAAGTGCACGAGATATGCAGCAAGTGTTGCTACTAAGGTTTTGCCTTCGCCGGTAGCCATCTCGGCTATCTTACCCTCGTAGAGGACGTTGCCGCCGATAAGCTGAACATCGAAATGCCGCATCTCGACATTTCGCCTTGCTGTTTCGCGAACGACAGCAAAAGCCTCGGGTAGAATTTCCTCCGGTTTTGTTCCGGCTTCTAAAGCGGCCTTGAATTCGGCAGTCTTTGCCTTCAGTGCCTCATCGTCGAGCTTTTTGGTTTGCTCTTCGAACTCGCTTGCCTGCTCGGCGATGACTGAGTAGGCCTTGATAAGTCGCTCATTGCGAGAGCCGAAAACTTTTACAAGTGATTTGCTTACTTTATCTAATACCATATTTCGTATTTCGTATCTTGCATCTCGAGATAAGCCTGGCGATTATTTCACTCGTGTAACGTACTCGCCGGTGCGAATATCGACGCCAATGAGTTCGTCGGTTTTAATAAAAGGCGGCACCTGCACGATCAGGCCGGTTTCGAGTGTTGCCGGCTTGTTCTGGTTTGTTGCTGTGGCGCCTTTTATTTCCGGCGGCGTATCGGTTATTTCCAAATCTACTGTATTGGGCAAAGTTACAATCACAGGCTTGCCCTCGTACATACTGACCTGCAATTGGCTGTTCGGTTTCAGATACTTCGGCCCGTCACCGAAGGCATCATCGTCGAGGGTAATCTGATCATAGTTTGTCGTATCCATCAGGATGTGCTCGTTGCCGGAAGAATACAGGTATTCGTGTGTCCTTTTGTCCAGATATGCCTCTTCAACGTTTTCCTCTGCTCGTAGACGAATATTTTGAATTGTGCCGTCAGCCAGGCTTTTTAGTTTTGTCTGGTAAACCGCTCCGCCCTTGCCCAATTTACCGTCAATAGTAACGGTCTGACCTTTTCGCACCTCAGATGCTCTCATATGTTGTTCCAAAAAACCAAATATCATTCATTTTTTATACCAAGAATCGTTTAATATGACAAAATTGACGATAAATGTCAATAAATCAATACATATCCTTACTTTGGATACGGTTATTATCGTCTTTTCCGCTTATTTTTGGTCTGTTTTTTCTTGGGCTTGCTGTTTCTTCGCTGCTTCGGTTCTTTTGCTAAAAGCTCCACCGGACTGACGTCGAGCTGACGGGCAGGGACGTTCACTGACACGATGCGCACTTTCATGGCCTGACCCAGACGTATGCTGCGTCCGGAATGCTCGCCGACAATGCATTGGGTCTTTTCGTTGTATTTCCACTGGTCGGGTCCCAGGGCGGCCATCCGGATAAGTCCTTCGATACCGAACTTTTTGCACTGCACGAATACGCCGAAACCTGTCAGGCCGGTCACGACACAGTCGAGCTGTTCTCCGATTTTTTTGCTGAGCATTTGCAGCGTAAGTACGGTTGTCAATTCCCTTTCGGCGTCCTCGGCACGCTGCTCGGTGAAAGAGATGTGTTTGCCGGTCTCTACTAAATTTTGCTCTTGTTCCTTAAGGGCCGGTTTATTTTGCAGGTAACATTCCAAAGTACGATGAACCATCAGGTCTGCATAACGGCGAATCGGACTGGTAAAGTGACAATAGTGTTTCGAAGCCAGAGCATAATGGCCGATGTGCAATGGGGCGTACTGGGCCTTTTCGAAGCTTCGCAGCACTGTCAGATTAACGGCGAAAGAACATTCAGCACCCTTTACAGTGGCCAATAAATCCTGGATGATTTTCCGGTCCGGATTCCGAGGCAGGGTAAAACCGAATGCCCTGACAAGTCGGGTTAGATTTTTCATGCTCATAGCATCCGGCTCCGGATGAATCCGTCGCATGAAAGGTATATTCAGCTTGTCCAGGAGAGAAGCGACGGCATCGTTGGCCTCGACCATGAACATCTCGATTATCGTATGCGGGTAGCTGTCATCCGCGGGATGGGCATCCACGACCTGGCCGGCTTTGTCAAAGACAAGCTCGGTCTCGGGCAAATCCAGGTGTATCATTCCGTTATTTCTTCGCCGCTGCTCAATTGCCCGGCTTAGTGCTTCCATTTCTTTAAGAAGCTCTATTACTTCGGGTTTGGTGTCTTTGGTGTGACCTTTTAAGATCCTGTCGGCTTGCATGTAGGTCAAACGCTGCTTAGAGCATATAATCGAGTTAGCGAAGCTGTGAGACAAAATATTGCCCTTGCGGTCATAAGTTATATACGCGCTTTTAGCGAAGCGTTTCTGATCGGGCTGGAGGCTGCAAATGCCGTTGCTCAAAATCTCCGGCAGCATGGGAATTGTTCTGCCGGGTAGATAAGTGCTGTTTCCACGAGCCTTCGCTTCTACATCCAGCGGCGAATCTTGCGTTACGAAGGTACTAACATCGGCGATGTGAATGCCCAATATCCGGTTTCCGTGTGAATCTTTCTCTATGCTTATCGCATCGTCGAAATCTTTCGCATCCGGCGGATCAATTGTTATGATGACGTTGTCCGTTATGTCCTGCCGGTTGACGTGTTTGTCGGGATTGAAGTTAGCAGCGGCCCGGCGTGCCTGCTCGGTACAATCAGCGCCAAACTGGCCCGGCAGGTGATACTGGTGGATTATAGATTTGATCTCAGTATCATATTGTCCTGCTTTACCGAGCACCTCGATGATAACGCCGCGGGCCAGATATTTCTCCGTTGGATAGGACAGTATCTCGATGACAACTTTGTCTTTTTCCTTTGCCCCTTTTGCGCCGACGTCGTCGACTGAAATAGGATCGACGAAACTCTTGCCGTCCGGCTCGACGAGCCATGTTTCCGGATGTTTCACCAGGGTGCCGACGAATCTGTTCTGTGCTCGTTCGAGCACTTCGATGATTTGGCCGCTGTACCGCATTTCGCCGCTGCGTTTGCCTTTGCGTTTGACTTTTGCGATGACAATATCACCGGTCATTGCGCTGGCAGTAGAATCCGGCGGAATAAATAAATCGCCATGCGAGTTTGGTTCGAGTGGTACGATAAAGCCGAATCCTCTCGGATTTGCTCTGAAGGTTCCGACAATCTGCCCCGCCAGAGCGGGCAAGCTAACCAGATTGCGCGCACCGACTACCACATGCCCGGCGCCCCGGAGCTGGTCGAAAGCATCTTTGAATTCCTGGTAATCCTCCGGGCTGACGTCTAATGTTTTGGCTAATTGTGACAGCTTGAGCGGTTCGTAATCGGTGTGTTTCAACAGCTTGATTATTTGGTTTTTGAATATTTCCGGCATATATTGTGAAGCTTACCCGCTGAACAGGGGCGGAGATATCCGCTTCGTACCTTCCCTGGCGCTTGACACTTAGCGCTTCACGAAATCCGAGATGATTAGCCCTTTTTTGCCTTGAGAGCGTTGATACGTTTGGTTAAGCGTGATTTTTTTCGGGCGGCGGTCTTTTTGTGCATTGTGCTTGTCGAGGCCGTCTTGTCCAGTTTCTTTGTGACGAGCCTGAGCTGCTCACTTGCTGATTCGACGTCGCCTTTCTCAATGGCTGCCTCAAGATGCTTAATTTGCGTCTTCACCTGGCTTTTGCGTGCGCGATTGATCGTTCTGCGTTTTGTGTTCTGTTTTGCTCTTTTCTTAGACTGCAACGAATGTGCCACTTTAATCTCCTAAAAAAACTGTAATTATTCTATTTAAATCTCTTGTTGAGAGTCTGGTTTTGTTTTTTCGCTTCTTAGTTTATCTACCCGCTGACTAACGTCTTTATACGCAAAGTCGCTCTGGGCTATCTTGCGATATATCTCCAGCGCCTTATCAGCATCATCCTGCTGTTCATAAGCACGAGCCAGATTATACCGCAATTCTTTACCTGTAGCATCATTTTTTATTTCATGGGAATCTATGGCCTGGGAGAAAACATCGATTGCATCGGCAAGCCAGCCCTTCCTGGAAAAGCATAAGCCGATTTGATTCAAAGCTGCAATCTTCCGTCTCGGGTCTTTCTGCGCTTCCTGGAACAGGGGTATTGCTTCATTATATTGTTCATTCCTGACCAGACGAACAGCGTATTCGTATTTTGCTCCAACGTCAGTTGGATAATTCTCCACACAAAGTGCATAATGTTCCAATTCGGTCTTGTTTAATTGTGCCGATAATTGTTCGAGTGCAGTCTTGGACTTAATATCGTTTGGATTAGTATCAAGTGTGGCTTTTGCCTCTCTTATCTTTCTCTTAAGCTGTTTAATCCGTAGCAGGCCCGCTCGGCGTTTGAAACTAAAATCGCTTCTGGCTTTGTAGGTATTCTCCAGCAGTGCTATAGCATCATTTTCGTCCTGCTCGATTTCCAGCCCTGAGAGGGCATCGGCCAATTCGAAAATGTTCGCCGGAAGGTCCGGATTCTGGGCTATTTTTTTCCTGGCATCATCAACCGCTTTTATGCGGTAATCCTCTGTTTTGATCACACTGGCCTGCGCTTGACGTTTCTCCTGGCTTTCGCGGTCTTTGATGGATTTCCTGAAATCGCCCTCGCCGTCATATTTACCCCTGGCCATCGTCAGTTCTGCCGAGAGGTTCTTAAACTCATCCGAGAGTGCTCCGTCCTCGGGTCGAAGTCTGGCTGCTCGCTGGACCGCGACGATTGCCTTGTCGAATTGCTCAAGGGTTTTATAGGCCTCTTTTAACAGGATATATGTATTCGCAGATGGATTCCTGGATGCATTAGCAGCCTGAAATATCACATTTGCGATCCAACCGGCAGTTTTGTGATAGCCGCCTGCCAGCGCAGCCTTAAGCATCGCTTCAGCGTATGGAAGATGATCGGGGTCTTTTGTGTAAAGGTATTCGGCATTAAGCATCTGCTCAAGCGGCGTTTTGCCGCCAAGACGCTTAACTCGCTCCATCATCGAAGGCTTTTTGTTGCCGGAATCCCGACGTTGCAGAGCTAATTCAGCCAGTGGAAGATGCCCTTCTCTTAGCGCATCAGGGGCATATCGCAGCCCCTGGAGGTACATATCAATGGCGTAATCGTAGTTTTTCGTCTCGGCAACCTTGCTGGCTTTATCAAAAAAAGCTTTTGCTCTGGCTGCTGCCTGGTTATTTTCTTCTGGCATAAATTTTACCAAATGGTTGTTTACACATTACTCGACCGGCATATAGTAGTCTTCGGTTAAAATTTGTCAACAAATAAATACTTGTATAAAAAGTTATGCTGTGCTATAAGAATCCAGAGCGTATGATTCTGCGTTGGAAATCTTAAAATCGTAATAAAGGCCGATTATGGAGAAATAAAGATGGTTAATGCTCTTGAACAGTACGATCCGCAGATTTATGAGCTTATACGGCAGGAAGCGGCGCGCCAGAGCGGCTCAATCCGCCTGATTCCCTCGGAAAACTATGTTTCAAAAGCCGTTATGCTGGCCAGCGGAAGCTGTCTGACCAATAAATACGCCGAGGGTTACCCCGGTAAACGGTACTATGAGGGCCAGCAGGTGACCGACCTTATCGAGCGGATGGCCCAGGAAAGAGCAAAGAAATTATTCAAAGCCGACCACGCAAACGTCCAGCCCTATTCCGGCTCGGTTGCGAACCTGGCCGCTTATGCCGCCCTGATAAAGCCCGGCGATACTATTATGGGAATGTCTCTTTCTCACGGCGGGCATCTGACGCACGGATGGAAAGTCTCGCTGACCAGCAAATTCTACAATTCCGTTCCATATCCTGTTAATCCCGATACAGGCTTGTTAGACTTCGATAAAATTGAAAAACTCGCGATGGAACATCGTCCCAAATTAATCATCTCCGGCGCCACCGCGTATCCGAGAGAAATCGATTTTGAGATATTTGGCCAAATTGCCAAAAAAGTCGGCGCTTACATGGTCAGTGATATTGCCCATATAGCAGGTCTTGTCGTTGCCGGTATCCACAAAAGTCCGGTTCCCTATGCCGATGTCGTATCATCAACAACGCATAAAACTCTGCGAGGTCCTCGCGGCGGTATGCTCCTGTGCAAATCCGAGCATGCGGATAATGTTGATAAAGCGGTTTTCCCCGGTCTGCAGGGCGGGCCGCATATGCATACAATGACCGCAATCGCCGTTGCAATGGCCGAAGCTGATACTCCCGAATTCGTGGCTTACGCAAAGCAAATAGTCAAAAATTCTAAAGCTCTGGCGGAAAAGCTGCTGGAATATGGTTTCAATCTTATGACCGGAGGAACGGACAATCACCTTATCTTAATTGATTTGAGAAACAAAAAAATCCCCGGCAAGAAATTTGCGAAAGCACTGGACAGGGCCCGGATTGTAACTAATTACAACACAATACCCGGCGACCCGTCACCGCCGATGAATCCGAATGGTTTGCGTATAGGCACGCCGGCTATTACCACTCGCGGTTTTAAGCAGGAGCAGGCCGAGCAAATCGCCGGATTCATAAATACAGTTGCTGACAACATCGACAATGAAACGGTTATCGAGCAGGTCGGAAAAGAAGTCCTGCTTTTGTGCTCCCAGTTTCCCGTGCCGGAGCATTTCATTATACCGAATAAAAATAACAAATAGCTTTTATGCAAAGGAGAAAAAAATGAAACGAGTGGTTGCTGTTACGATTGGAATCATGTTAATGGGCTCACAGGTTTTGGCTTTTGATTTTATGGGCCCGACAACATCCAGACTGAAAGACAGCGGTAAATTCAGTGTTGCGGGAGAATATTTCTGGAGTGAAATGGAGATTGATGCTGATGGCCTTGTCGAACTTGATCTGACTTCCGATACTATAACTGATTACGAGATCGAAAAGATTACGGGAAATATGGCTCTTGGTATGGGACGAGGCTCTGAGATATTTTTCCGTTTCGGAGTGGCCGAAGTGGATCCTGACAATAACAATGACTGGGGCGGTATTCCCAGTAACACCGGTTGCAGTGACGAAGTTTTTGTTCTTGGCGGTGGAGCAAAATGGACGCTTTATGATAATGCAGGCTTCGGATGGGGTATACTGGCCCAAATGAGCTGGGCTGAGTATGACTTTGACGGCAGAAGCTATTCCGTCAGTGGTCATGCTGTAACATTGTCCTCGGAATTCGAGATAGTCGAGGTTCAGATAGCTACGGGGCCTACTTTAGATCTCACTGAAGACATAATGTTTTTTGGCGGTCCGTTTCTCTATTTTCTCAATGGGGATGCGGATTTCGAAGGTACCATAGATGGCTCTCCGAGCACTATCACTGCCGATCTCGATCAGGAATCGCTGTTAGGAGGCTATATCGGGGCGGAGCTTGAGGTGGGTCAAAATGTGGTTGTCTCGTTCGAAGTGCAGACTACGAGTGGCAGCTACGGTATGGGTGGCCAGCTTGTTTGGAAGTTTTAAGTCCTGCTGACTACAATTAAGTTGGGCCTTAAAAAGCCATATGCATTACTACTGCTCAGTTAAATCAATACACGCTGTATTGGATAAATAGGAATAATTTTTGCACTGCACGCGTATCGACTGTGACATTTACGAACCGAATAACTTGACGTTCGCACAGCGTATTATTTTACATACGTTTCCAGCCACGTATCCTGCTCCCAGAGCATGTGCAGGATACTTTCCTTAGCAGCATAACCGTGACTCTCCCTGGGCAACATGACCAGACGCACGGTGGCACCCAGGCCTTTCAGTGCGTTGAAATAGCGTTTTGACTGCAGAGGATAGGTTCCCGAGTTATTGTCGGCCTCCCCATGTATCAGTAACAGAGGTGTTTTCATCTTGTCAGCGTGCATGAAAGGTGACATTGTGTAATAGACCTCGGGGGCTTCCCAGTAGAAGCGTTCCTCGCTCTGGAATCCGAAGGGAGTCAGGGTACGGTTATAGGCACCGCTCCTGGCGATCCCCGCTGCAAACAGGTCAGAGTGGGACAACAGATTAGCCACCATGAAGGCCCCGTAACTATGTCCACCTACCGCTACCCTGTTAGGATCGATGTAGCCCAGCCTGTCCACGGCATCAATGGCTGCCTTGGCGTTAGCCACTAATTGTTTGCGGAATGAGTTATTTGGCTCTTCATCTCCTTCGCCCACGATGGGGAAAGTAGCACCGTCCAATACTACGTATCCCCTTGTCACCCAGTAGATGGCAGATCCGTAGGAGGGACGGGTAAAGCGGTTGGGATTGGCGGTGGTCTGAGAAGCAGTGGATTTGTCTTTGTACTCGCGCGGGTAGGCCCAGAGGATCATGGGCATTTTTTCCTTTTTCTCCATATCATACCCTACGGGAAGGTAGAGCGTACCGGAGAGCTCAAGCCCGTCCTCACGCTTGTAGTTGATCACCTCCTTATGTACGTCCTGTATGCTTTTAAAAGGATTCGCAAAGGCAGTAATCTGATCCAGCGTGCCTTTTTCCAGGTCCCGGAAGTAGTAGTTTGGATAGTCACTGGGTGATTCAATGCGCACCAGGAGTTGCTTTTTCCTGGCATCGTACTCGTTCAAAACTTCAAGCCGTTCCTTATATTCTGACTGGTAGAGCCGTCTGGTCTTTTTGGTGAACAGGTCAATCCGGTCCAGGAAGGGAAACTGTCCCTCTTTAGTGTATCCGTCGCCCAACAGGTAGGCCTGGGAACCGTTTAGACTCAGGATATAGCTGCCCATATCGTTCCTTTCCTGTACGAACCAGCCCGGATCATTATAACGGTCCTGGTAATTACGGTCGAACAGGATCACAGGTGCCTGCGCTGCGTTGGAGGGATTGAACACATAGGTCTTGGTGTTACGGTTTTTCCACCAGCGGTCATGGGCCACGGCGGTCTCGTCATTTCCCCACTGGATGTATGAGAAGCGATTTCTGGTTTTCAGGAGGGAGACCGGTTCGCCGTTGAACGGAAACTCCAGCAAGAAGATCTCATCGCGAAATTCCGCTTCATTGGCAGGATCGCCTCCATCAAGCGCTTCGACGAAAAACAGTGTGGACGGCTTATCCGCTCTCCATCGCAGGCTTCGACGCCCCTTTCGGGTGGCCATGAATCCCTTGGGAATATCCTCAATAAGAGGAATGGTCAGCACCGTTTCCACTTTCTTTGCCTCTTTCGTGTAAATGGTTACCGTTTTAGGAAAACGATAGTAGGGCACCAGGTATGAGAACGGTTTTTCCAATGCAGTCACCATAACGAAATTGCCATCCGGCGAGAAAGTGATGTCGTTGTACATGGCGCTCTGAAGCCACAGTTCGCTGGATCCATCCAGGTTAACCTTGTACAACTCGGAAAGGGTCAGTTGTTCAAAATTGTGCTCGTCGTTTTTATTCTTCAGGAGGTCCTGGTAGGTCCGGTTCTGTGCCTTTTTGCCGTCAGCTACGGATATCGTGGGGCCGGCGGGAATGGCCTGTGTCACATCGATAAGTGGTTTTCTCCCGGAGGAGATCATTTTTACCAGCAGTGACTGGCTGTCTTCGAACCAGTTTATCACGTCACCCATGTTGGCATTGGCCTTTGGCTCAGTGATGCGCTTGGCTTTGGCGAGGGGAATGTCCATCACCCAGACCTCGACGCCATTTTCTGCCGTATGGGTAAATGCTGCCTTCTTCTGGTCAGGCGACAACATGAAATTGGCCATCCTGGGTTCCTCTGGCAGCCCGGCTACCTGGATCGCCTCGCCGGACGCTTCGCCAGTCTTCTTGATCTTTACGTTGTTATAATAGCGGATTCTGCTGCCGATGTTAGTGGCAGGATCGATCCTGAGTCCACCCAGCCTCAGTTCCTGCCGGGACAGTTCGGCAATGGTTCTATATGCATCCCTGTAGAACAGCAGCATAACCTCCTTATCATCGTCCATGGCCACTGTAGGAGGCAAAGGGACATCCACCAGATCAAGGATTTCCTGGGGTGGTTTCTGGTATGAAAGATTCTCTTGTCCGAAGACACTTGTGACAAATATTGTCAGGATTAGGTAAACGACTCTTTGTATTATATTCTGACCGATAGTCATTTTGCTGACTGATAGAGAATTTAGCTTATTAAACATCATGTGAGATTACCCCAGTAAAAAGAATATATGTAGATAATAGGGACGCTCATTATTTAAACTGACATTTCCCATTGACGTCACAAAGGTTTCTTTACTTGCTCTGATCTCCATTTTAGCCTTTTATGCTATCAATATGATGCCTGTTTGTCACGAACTACCTAAAAAATCCTGGTTGAGATTATTTTTGCTATTCGCTGTTATCAAGGATAGTCATGAATGCTTCCTGTGGTATCTGGACGTTGCCGACGCTTTTCATGCGTCTTTTGCCTTCTTTTTGTTTCTTCAGCAGCTTCATCTTTCGTGTTACGTCTCCGCCGTACAGCTTCTGCGTAACGTCCTTACGGAAACCTTTGATGGTTTCTCTTGCGATGATTTTGCCGCCTATGGCAACTTGTAGTGGAATTTCGAATTGATGCCGGGGAATCGCTCTCCGCAACCTTATAATCAGCTTGCGCCCTCGGGTTTCTGCTTTACTGCGATGCACTATCAAACTCAAGGCATCGACTGCAACCGTATTTACAAGAATGTCAATCTTGACAAGGTCGCTTGCTTCGAAACCCGTAAACTCATAATCCATCGTAGCATAACCCCGACTGATGCCTTTGAGAAGGTCGTAGAAGTCATATACGATTTCGGCAAGCGGGGCTTTATATTCGAGCATTACTCGGGTGGTGCTCAGATAATCGGTCTTTATGAGCTTGCATCGCCGGGACTCCGTGAGTTTCATAATCGCCCCGATTGTATCGGTCCCGGTTATTATCTCAAGGCGAACGAAAGGTTCGCGAAGCTCTTCGATATGATTCGGAGAAGGCAATTGGCCGGGCGATTCTATTCTCTTGACTACGCCTTCCTTGGTCATAACTTCATAACTGACCGTTGGAGCGGTCTGAATAACTTCTATATCGTTCTCTCGCTCCAATCGTTCCTGGATTATCTCCATGTGCAGCAAACCGAGAAAACCACACCGGAAACCAAAGCCGAGCGCAGGTGAATTCTGAGGACTGAACGAGAAACTTGCGTCGTTGAGGGTAAGCTTGTCGAAAGCATCCCTGAGCCTTGAGTAGTCAGTATTGGCGCCGGGATAAAAATCTGAAAATACCATTTGCATTGGCTTTTTATAGCCGGGCAGAGGTTTCGAAGCAGGCTCAGCGTGATCTGTGATTGTGTCGCCTATCGTTACGTCGGCCAGCTCACGAATGTTAGCAATAACATAACCAACCTCTCCTGTACCGAGCCTGTCAACCGTAGTCATCTCGGGAACAAATTTTCCCAGTTCGGTAATGGTATAAGTTCTGCCGCTTCGCATAAAGCTAACTTTCTGCTTTACGCTCAGGGAACCGGCGAAAATCCTGACGTAACATATCACCCCTTTGTACTGGTCGCAGTGACTATCGAAAATTAATGCTGCTGTCGGCTCGTTGCTTTTGTCCTCAGGTGCCGGGAGGAATGTAATTATCGCATCAAGAAGCTCATCTATCCCATGGCCGCTCTTTGCGCTTATCTTGAAAGACTCGTTGGCGTTTATCCCGATAATATGATCAATCTCTTCGGCCACTCTATCAGGATCCGCCGCGGGCAGGTCAACCTTGTTAATCACGCTTAAAAGTTCAACATTATTTTCAATAGCCAGATATGCGTTCGCAACGGTTTGTGCCTCGACGCCCTGACTGGCATCGACCACGAGCAGCGCGCCTTCACAGGCGGCAAGTGCCCGGGAAACCTCGTAATGAAAATCGACATGTCCCGGGGTGTCAATCAGGTTCAGCATATAAGTCTTGCCCTGGTGCTGGTAATTCATCGTTACCGCCGAGGCCTTGATGGTTATTCCTCGTTCGCGTTCGAGGTCCATGTTGTCAAGAAACTGATCGACCTTTTGCCGGTCGGATATTGTGCCGGTCAGTTCAAGCATGCGATCCGCAAGAGTGCTTTTGCCGTGATCGATATGTGCTATAATCGAAAAGTTTCGTATATGTTCCGTACTCATCTCGAAAGTTTTAAAAAGGTACTTCCTTAATCAATCCGGATAATGTTGAAACTATTATCGCTTATACGAGGATTAGATATTAAAAGTGAAAGCGGGCTCCGTTTTGAGTGGAGCCCGCTGGTTTTTCCGGTGTTGTACTTCGGATTAGCAGGGGACGACGTTAGTCGCGCAAGGACCTTTTTTGCCCTGTCCGACCTCGAACTCCACCTTCTGGCCTTCATCAAGACTGGCGTAGCCGCCCACCTTGATTTCCGAATGATGAACGAATAAATCATCACCGGCATCGTCCGGAGTGATAAATCCAAAACCTTTGCTTCCATTAAACCATTTTACTGTACCTGTACTCACAATACTGCTCCTTTGGCCTTCTAAAGGCCATAAATTTTGTCTCTCGGTTTTTTTAGGGAGAATATTCTTGAGAGACGTGAGAATATACTACACTGAATACAATTATACTTCGAGAATCAACCGGAGTTCAATAAAAATATAAAAAAAATTTTATTGAAGTGCTAAAGTAAGTACACGGCGAATTTAATGTCAAAGCAAAACGGGCTCCGCTTTGAGTGGAGCCCGCTGGTTTTTCCGGTGCTTTGCTTCGGATTAGCTGGGTGTGACATTCGTCGCACAAGGGCCTTTCTTGCCCTCGCCGATCTCGAAATCAACCTTCTGGCCTTCGTCAAGAGTGGCGTAACCGTCCATCTTGATTTCGGAGTGATGAACAAATAAATCCTCGCCGCCATCGTCCGGAGTGATAAATCCAAAGCCTTTTTTCCCATTAAACCATTTTACTGTTCCTGTACCCACTTCTGTGCTCCTTTGGCCATTAAAGGCCGTTTATTCTGCCTCTCGATTTTCTTAATGGAGAATATTCTTGAGAGACTGTAAGAATATACTCCATAGGTAATTATATTACTATATTAACAGGTTCGTCTCCAACAAAAACAAAAAAATATTATTTTTTTCGAAGTAATAATATTGGCTGAGAAGCAGTCGATTTTCAGATTATCCGGCTGAACTGACAGGCTGAAATCCTGCTTATTGTAGCAGAAAACGGCATTTATGACAAATCCGGCTGTATTAAATCTCTTGTTTTCCGGCCCCGAAAGTGTATAAAATATTTGGACAATCTACATAAAAATGTGTCACCGGTGTCATTATGAGCAGGCGAATTGTATTTACTCTTCCGATTTTAATACTACCAGTTTTTTAAATTGTGAATGGAAACTGCCGCTAAAGGTAGACTGGCTAAGCCTGTTGTGGTAAATGCCGTCAGTTATAACCGGTATAAATTTACTGAAAAATTCTATAAAAACTTGACTTTACTGTATAGATTTAGTATTGTATTAGAAATTAAGCTCAGTTACGTTTCTGAGCAAAAAGATAGTGAACTTTTTTAAGTCAGGAGGAAGCAACATGAGCAGCATCCGAACCGCAGCAGTCCTGGTCATTCTGGCCGTAATCATTACAGGCATTTCGATGGCCAACAAGCCCAATGAAGGAGACGGAATCAACATAACCGTCTCACCAAGCACACTTATGTTAAGCCGCGATATTCCCTGTGTTACTATTCATAGCAATATCCCCGGTGTAGTGGCAAAAGAGTATTTGTGGCTTTATAGATCAATAGATGGGGAACTAATCGGCGATCCCATTCAGCCTTATCTGACCAAGACTGATGCCATGGGTCATCTCGTCGCAAAGTTCAGCGGTATCGCCATAAGGGATATCGTAGCTCCCGGTCAGGTCGAGCTTACATTAATAGGCCCGGATATCGATGCTTCCGATACGATCAGGGTCAAGTAATAATTCTCAACGCCGAGTCAATTGAGAACGTCCGAAATTACTGAAAGCTCCCGTTCAATACGGGGCTGTGACGCATAAAAGCGTTCGTTTCCGGCGTAAATTCGAACTGTCATCAAAAATGACCGATGCGGACGGATTGTGCGCACATATTTAGCCGATATAGAGAATGTGCAATCAAGATAAATCCCAAAACAAAATTTTGATGATTTGCTTTTATGACGAGAGCAAAAAATACACTACTGACCTACATTATTTTGATTCTGCTTGCCGCTGCTATAATAGCGTCCGGCAAATTTATAAATTCCTTAAAGTCGGCGCCCCCGAAAAAAGACTATGCCACAAAGCTCGCTGAGTTGAGGGCCGACCTTAATAACGCAGCTAAAACAGGCAACTCAAATCAAAGAACAACTTCGAACACAAGGCGAACAACCACCCGCAAGTCCAAACCACGCCCTACGTGAAGAAGAAAGAGATAAACAGACCATGGTGGCCATGGTCGAAAGAAACAGTGTCATTGCGAAGGAGCATAGCGAATGTGGCAATTTTCAATCAATATTAATCGCAAGTAATAAATTTATGGCTTAGCTTCTACAATCGCAAATTGGCAATCATAAATCGTAAATCGTAAATTTCAGGGGTCCCCCAAAGCAGGCTCTACGTGACGACGTAAATAAGCAGACCATGGCGTCCATGGTCAAAAGAAACTAAATTACTCAAAATGTCATTCCTATAAAACCAGTCAATCGATGAATGTGATTTTGTAGGGTGGCGGTTTGCCCCACCAAAGGCTTTTGAAAAATCGTCAATCGCAAATCGAAAATCGTAAATTATAAAGGCTTAGACATGACAAGGCCTTTCCCCTTTGCCTTTTTACCTGTTTTTTGTCCTTCACGCGATACGATATACGCAATGCAACGAAGAACGTGTTCATAGTGGCAAATACTGTTTTGGTAAAACGCCAATGCATACGTTTTTAGATTCGATGCCGTTAATCAAAGAAAAAATGCTGAACAACAACGTACAGGCAATCGTTGCCTAACTGTCAGATTAAGTCCTATTCACTACAAATTAACGATCAAGTGGATTGCGACGCAGTGTTATAAATGCATTATCGATTTCAGTAAGTGATTTCTTCGGACAGATTCGTTTTACAGCAAATGTCTGCAATTGCTTCGCATTAATAATCTTACCGAATTTTTCAAGTACGAAATCACAAAATGACTTTCGCACTTGCCGTAAACCTAACTCGTTACTTATGCATGTGATCGGGCTACAAAACGGACTTCCATTGTTCGCTGTGGTGTTTTCCCTCGCTGCATGAATAACAGCGTAAAGAAAACTACCAACTGTTGGATACTCCTTAGACTGTAAATCTAGCGAAAGGTCTATTCGTATAGCCTGATCGAAATGTAAGACAGGCGAAGCATTATCTTTTGCTAATTCTGAGTCTACAAGAATGACATCTGCATTTCCGCCAAATTGGTCAATTCCGGATATTCTCAATACCTCACGACATTCACTGAAAAGTTCTCTGATGAATTCAAGCTTTCCATTTCTCATACACCACCCCATGTAGTAGAAATCAATGAATTCTGAGGACTCATCATGTAGGAGAAAGAAACGTCTGACAAGTTCTTCTGCTTTGTCGTCTCCGCCGTTAGCTCTGTCTAGTACCATCATTATGCATATCGGGATAACACAGTTTTGTGCATCTGGCCTTGCCCTTAATTTGGCCCTTAATCTTGTTCTGACTTTGACGATGAATTCCTCTATAGATCCATGTGCGAACGCATAAACCATAGTCTTCTCCTTTTCCCAAATCAATTCTGGTTATTACAATATGATAATTCTAACTATGCATATCTGTTTACTGCATAACCTCCCAAGCCTCTCGGCATAAAGCAAGAATGCACAAACTACGGCGTTGCCGCTTCAGAGCTATCAAATCCGCTCTATTCGATTATAGAAGTATCTGCCTGTCAGACAAGCATAACTCATCGAAAAATATACCGGACGTCATAATTCCTTGGTCAACAGAAACCGAGGCGCATATTAATTCCTTCTCTGAGCGATTAGCTTTACGTTTTGCCATTTCGAATGCTAAGTTCTTCATATCACTTGCCGTCATGAGTAATTGTGAGACCGGCTCGAAACCGCAGAATGTTTAAGATAACCTGCGTGGCGTCTACGCTGAACGGCGACTTACCAATAAACGAGAAGGTCGGCAAGTATAGTGCATCATTTGGTTGTCCGGCAGCATTACTCTCTTTATGCGTTCAATTTAATACGGAGGTAGCTAATGTCGTCAAAGTACTTTCCTTTGACGTGTTTGGTTCCCTTTAGCGGCCCAATACAACATGGATCCAACCGTTGTTGATCTTTCAATAGTTTGAGAGATTCTGCAAGCGTTGGCCTGATGTCTTTGAAGCCGTCGCTTGCAAGGACGATCTCTGATACATCTTCTGGAACGGGCGTTACAGAAATTGTGGTCGGCATACCGTTAAGAGTACGGTACGCCAGTAATCCCTTCGGAATTCCAAACCATCTTTCCTCATCATCGGCGTCGATGTTCTGGAGTTTTGGCTGTGCTTTTAACATCGGTAAGATGAAACCGCGCCCCATGTCTTCTTTACCTGAAATCGCATGAATGCCATTTTGCCAAAGGAAAGAGAGAACACATGCGCGAAGTTCAGACGTCAGGGCGTCTACCAGCTTCTCATTCGAATGAACATCGAATGGCTTATTGGGCTTGACAAATGCAAATGTACAATCGTGTATGTGGTAAACGGCGTTTTGCTTGGGCACGAATGCAGCAAAGGCCACATCAGCACGGTTCATAACGTTAGTTAGATTAATTCCTGCTTTATCAGCAGCCTTGTTGATCCGGACATTTATTTGCTTCATCAACTTAATTGGATCGAGGGGTGCCTTTTTAGAGCTAAGAGTGTCGCAGACAATGTCCGCAAGAACTTGACCACCTGTTAGTTTATTCTTGCGAGTCCCCCAGTTCTTACCCCTCTTATCGGTTGCTCCATCGATCACGGCATAATACTCAGGTCCTAATACCAGTCGGTCCTCACCCCCGGACGAGTGGCCGGTCTTGGACTCCAAGTAACTTTCAATCACTTCAACGGGCATCTTTATCATCCTTTCTTTTAGCAGCTTGTGTCATAATATATCGGGTAACTATGTTTATATAGTTCCTGAACTAACATCCCAAGCCTCTCGTCATAAAAAAAGGAAGCACAAACTACGCCGTTGCCGCTTCAGAGCTACTAAATCTGCTATGTTCAATTATAGAATTGTCTGCCCGTAGGGCAAGGAAAAAGACCAAAAAGACAGAATTCAGTATACAGAATAGGGAACAATATCTGTGAATATCCAATATTGAATATCGAATGTCCAATTATGAAGTTAAAAAAGCAGAAAAACAATGCAAAAACGTTATTCCGTAACTCGGATCACAAGTCACAAGGCACAAGGCACGAGCCACACGTAGAAAACGCCGTCTCACGGAGACCTCGAAATTTACGATTTTCGATTTACGATTGACGATTTATTTCTCTGAAATCACTGTTGTCTAATAAAGAACGCCGTCTCACGGAGATTTTCTGAGAATTTAACGAAAAATGCCCGCTTTTTCGGATTGCCGGTCGTAGAATACTAAAGTAAATGATTAATGATTATTGATGATTGATTAATGAAAGGATAAAGCCTTGAAAATGATATTTGATTATTGATGAATGATTATCTTTCTGCGTCCATCTGCGTTTATCTGCGGTTTGAATTTGTTGCTTAGTTGAAAAAACAAAGCCAATTTTTGAAAGGCAAAATAAACATAATGTCTTGTTTATAAGGAGGTTATGAAGAATTTCGAGTTTTGGACGGCGAAAAAACAAAGCCAAACAAAGCCAATTTTAAGGAAAGGCATAAGTGATAAGGCAAAAGGCAAAAGTAAACAATTAGAGCAAATCCGGAATGTTTATGCTCTTATGCTCGTATGCCTTATGCTCTTATGTGATTTGAAAAAACAAAGCCAATTTTAAAATGGGCTAATCGGCGTAAGGTATTATATGAAAGGACATTATGTTAAAAATCCGCTTTGCGGGGCACGAAAAAACAAACCCAAACAAAGCCAAATTCAGTGATAAGGTAAAAGGTAAAAATGACAATGTGCAAATAGTTTCTTATGCTCTTATGCTCGTATGCCTTATGCTCTTGTGTTCGTCGTTATGGTTTTGTTATTGCATACATTGTGACCGAATTAAGTCGGGCTTTCCCGGTATCCGGGAATTTTGTATAGTTGGCGGATATGATAGAGATTCGACTGATGACAATAGATGACCTTCGACTCGGATTACGATTATCCCGGCAGGCAGGATGGAACCAGACCGAATCCGACTGGCTGCGTTTTATGAACACCGAATCTGAAGGTTGTTTTGTGGCTGAGCTCAACGGATGCTCTGTTGGTACCACAACGACCTGTATCTTTGAGAATGTGGCTTGGATTGCCATGGTTCTGGTCGATAAAGATGCAAGGGGGCAGGGCGTCGGCACAAAACTTTTGAGGCATTCTCTTGATTATCTTGATGGATTGAAAATAAGGACGGTTCGTCTTGATGCGACTGATTTAGGCCGACCTATCTATGAGAAATTGGGATTTGTGCCGGAATACGAATTGGCCCGCTTCGAAGGCATAGCGCAACCGAGCAAAACAGGACCACTCGTAACAGAAGCTGTGACGGATTTCTTTGCTAATATGATTGAATTTGACAAGCAGATGACAGGGACAAATCGAGAGAAAATGCTTAGCAGGCTATTTAGGGAATTTTTGCAGAATGCTCGTATTGTGACACGCAATGGCAAAATAGATGGCTTTGTCACCATGCGACCGGGAGCAAATGCAGTCCAGATCGGCCCTTGTATAGCGACCATGAATGCCGGTCCGGCGTTGTTATCCGATGCTTTGAACCGGTGCGCGGGAAAGGCAGTATTTGTCGATATGCCCATCGATAATGTTAATGCCGTAAAAGTCGCCGGGTCAAGCGGACTGACAATTCAGCGGTGTTTCACGAGGATGTGCCGGGGCGAGCGAATTAGGGATGATATCCAGGCAATTTGGGCAAGCTCGGGCCCGGAGAAAGGATGAAAATCTGCGATAAAACATCAATACAAAAAGCGAATAAGCGATCGTATAAACGGAGTAAGATAATAAACTATGCTGGTAATAGTGACACCGATTGAAATAATCATGGCGATGTTCCAGAGCAGGGCTTTTATGCCGGTTGGCTTGTTTTGGCCGAGATATTTTTTGCTGTTATTGAGAATGAAAAAGGAGATGAAAGCTATGGGCAACATCAGGCCGCAGATTGCCGAAGTTGGTATGGCGATCCATGGGCCTATATAATTCCAGAGGACTGCGCCGACTACAGCCGGAGCGGGAATAAGGCACGCCAGGCGATAACGCCATCCGCCCGGCTCTACACCGAAGACCTCGCAGGCGGCAAAGCCGCAGATAAGCATGTGCATAGTAATCGAGCTGAGGGCCATTCCCAGTATTCCCAGCCCAAAAACGATTCGCGAAAAGAACATGCTCAAGCCTGCCGATTCAAGCATTGCTGCTGCCGTCATCGGCGAGAGTCTTGTAGAGCCCGAAGCGAATTGTTCGGGATCATAGATCGTGCAGCCGGTAGCGATGACCATCAGCGAGGTCGCAATGCAAAACGGCAGAAGCATGCCGGTAATCAAATCAAACCGGGATAAGCCCCTATGTTCCTTGCCCCAGCCTCTCGCGAGCAGTGTATAGGGAAACAGGAACGTGGCGTTAATCCCGGTGGCAGCACTGAACGCCGCCATTACGATTGAGACACCCCGTGGATCTCTCGGAATGTACAGTGGAAGAAAGCCTTTGAAAAGCTTGCCCCACTGCACGCCGCCGTCGATTGCCCGTCGGACTATCACGATTGTGAAGGCGACAATAATCATCCAGACAAGGCCTTTCAGGATACGTTCGTAAAACCTGATGCCTTTATATCCGCTGCTGTATGTCCAGACTACTGCGGTCGATATGGTCAGAACAACCAGGCCGATCAGAATCAACAGGATTATCTGCACAGCGGATGATGAGGGCGTCCAGCCGGTTGCCGCTTTGATCATGTCGTCAGTCATGCCGGCAGCAAGTGCGTATTGGGGCAAATGCCAGATTACCGTCGCCAGAAGCGCACCGATGGCCCAGCTCCAGCCGACGGCCGGATGAATGTAGCGTTTCATAGCATGAAATGGGCGCATGCCGGTTGACAGAGTTTGATAAGACATGGCCGAGAACATAACGATGCCCAGCAACATTGCCAACGGCTGGATCCAAAGTAATCTATATTGCAGATATGCTCCGGCAAAAAGTGAGGCCATCGCGCTTCCGCTTCCCAGCACTAAAGCACTCTGAAGCCAGCCGGGCCCTGTTCTTGCGAAATACCCTCGCCAACGTTGTAGGAAGTTTTTGCCTTCGAGTTCTGCAAGAGCAGCCTTTTCTTTGGCGAGGATTTCAGGAGCCGAGGCGGTGAACATCGGCAATCCCTTAACGGAATCACCCTTGACGATTTGGCTCATGACAGTTCCTTGATTGTTTGGCCTATGCTTGGGTGACGTTTAATCGCCGACTGAATCAAGATGCGAACCTTAGCGTCAAGATCGTCCAGGAATTGCTTGCTGACCCGATTTGTTGCCCATCCCTTTCGATTTTCCTGTGCCCAGCGCAGGGCGAATTTTTTGCATTGTGCCCGGTTAATAAGACTGCCGTTCGAAGCCATGTTTTCTCTTCCCTGATAAAGGCGGCAGGGATTTATGACGCTCATTAGAAAGCGCAGCCCTCCTTGCGTATAGACTCACCCTGACCATGATTAAATGATTAGACAGATTTAATCCTAATGATTTCATGCTCGCAATTGTCGCCATGCTCAGCAGGATTGCAAGAGATTGTTGAGAATACTTATGATTATTTGTTTATTTACTTCGCAAAATTGAAATGAAAAGCAATGTGATGCAGGATTGTTCAGTAGTCTTTGAAGTTTCTCATCCATTGAGGCCAGTCTTCGGCCATAACACTGCCGGCTTTGGTCCATGGGCCGGAAGTGTTGTATTCGCGATGCCATCTGAATGTCCACAGTTCCTTGAGACCGATCTTTCTAACAGTCCAGTCCATAAAGAGGCCGTTTACGAATCCATCGTGTCGGTTCATACAGTAGCGTATCATTCTCCCGCCGCTTCCTTCGTCCCACCACATCCCATCGTATGCCGGAGGCTGATCTGTAGATTCCGCAAGCCCATTATAACGTGATGCTCCCAAAAGCAGCGGGATATTATTCTGCCCTATAACGTTTTTGGTTCTCCAGAACTTGCCCTTAAGCGCAGGATCGCTTCCACGGACCGATTCCGGCTCCGGATTTATTGCCCAGCCGTTTATCCCATAGCTGCCGTAGAGGCCGCCTTCTTCACTCGTTGGCCAGCCGGCCCAGCCTAAATCCGATGAAAAAACCCCCCAGGCGGCATACTTTCCCCTATGGCCGGTCGGCTGGCCATAAATATCCTGTACAGGTTTTGTCGCAATCGGACAGCATAACAATTCGCAGTTATCTTTGTGGTAAGGACGCAGCGCTTTGACCCATCGATTATCGCTGCCGTCTTGCAGGCCGTTGTTGCCTTGTGGAAAAGAGCCGGAATTCTCATCCGTGTACATCGAAAAGAAAAGACTCCACTGATGGAGGTTCGACTGGCATGCTACCATCAATGCCTGTTTCTTCACCCGATTTAGTGCCGGCATTAGGATTGCCATCAATAATGCGATAATGGCTATTACTACTAAAAGCTCTATCAAAGTGAATCCGTCCCGTTTGTGCATGATATTTGCCCTTCTCTTTCAAAGAGAGATAACGAGCTTAGTTAGTATGCTCATCTATCATGATTATAGCACAATCGGCAATAATAATGCAAGTCAGAGCATGTTCTATTAGAGACAACGGGGCCATCAAAAAAGGTTCAAAATCAGAATGAAAGTTGCCGCTCGTATCATCTAATTATATCTGTCGTGGTATAGTCTTCATCCTCACCACGGCAGCGGTTGGGAGGCGCCCATGCCGGGGCCTAACAATGTTGCGTTGAGAAACAGTCGCTGCATGCAGCCCAGCCACATTCGATAAGTCGGATCGGTCGCAAACAAAAGAATTTGACCGCGGCCAACCGACTCGACAGTAGCGTATGCTGTGTTTGCAAGGCGCTGTCTTGCTTCCGGCCAGAGCAGGCCGCTCAATCGTAACCGGTCCTCGTCGGAAAGTCGCACCGCAGTTGTAACCGGATGCTTTGACATGAATGCACTGCTGCCCCGAAACATCACAGGCATCTTATCCTGCAAGCCGAAACCGAGCCAGTGTTCCGTATTGACCATACCTGTCAGAAAAGTGCCGGTAGGACTGAAGATGCGATGCCATTCGTCGGTTCGTTTAAGCTTTTCTGTATCGGTCTTGGCTTTGGATTCCTCCGGCTTTTCAGTCTCATCCTTTTCTGTTTCCGGCTTTTTTATTTTCTCCTCCGATGTTTTAGCCCCCCATAGCTGGTTGGGGTCAATCTTAATGTCCCTGGCATTTTTTTCATGCTCTACCGCTTCTTTGTATTCCGCGAGTTTGTCAAGCACATCGCGTTTTAATCGTACCGATGAAAGTCCCCGGTCTTTGCCGGCCACAAATGCTGCCGAACCACCAACCGCAATCAGGGTTCCTCCACCTTCAATCCATTTCTTTATCTTTTCGACTGCTTTGGCATCAAGAACGGGGCCAAGGTTACCGCTGTCCGGAAGTATCAAAACGTTGTATTTCCGCAGATCAATCCGGCTGATACTTTGGAAGTTAATTGGTGAACACTGGAGTCTGAGCTGATGGTCAAGCAGGTACCAGATCGATCCGAACGAAGTCGTCCGTATGGGCCACTGTGAGGCTATCGCCACCTTCGGTGCCGCTAATAATTCGAATTTTCGACTGCCAAGATCGGGGCCATCTTCCGACAGGGCACTATCCACAGCATGAATGTTTATGACAAAATCAGAAGCAATATTTTGCAAGGTCTCGAACAGGTCGTCAGGATTTTCATGTGCGCGAAGCAGAACAGTTCCAGGCTGGTATTCTCGACCATTTATAGTGAATGGTTTGACTGCAATTCGCGGATGGCACTTATTGTCAAATAGGCGGACCAGAATTGAATATGTCACGGAATCCTGAAAATCAATCAGGTATCCGTATCTGCTTTTTTGGCTCAGCTTCGGCATCTCCTGCGACTGCTCCGATGATTCTGAATGAAGTTCGGTATCTGAAATACTCTCGGCCCAGTAGGCTTCGATGCCAAACCCCATAGGCAGGTTCCACGCGGAGACATCATAAAGCAGTGTCCTCCGGCGATTTTCAAGTTCTTTACGTTCCTTCAGCAGGAAGCTTTCGGTCAAGTGGGGATCGAATGTGCACAATGTTTGAAGCATGCGATGGTGTGGCTGCCTGGACAGGGCCACGAGCGTGCCCTTCGGAAATTTACGGCTTGCGTGCTTGTTTGCCCGGATATCAACTACATTTTCTGCTACAAATGGCTGTTGAGCAAATTCTATTTCGATGCCCTGACGCTTGAGCAATTCGACCATTTGTTTCCACCTCGATGTGTCCTCGCAGGGCGGCAGCAGAAACGTACGATCGTCAGCATCTTTGTCGTTGACTGCCCATTGACGGTCCTGCAGAAAATCACTCAGGATTTCTTCTCGATTGGCGCGCAGGGTTTCCAGGTTGGCAAGAGTGCTTACGATGTGATGATGGACGGTTTCCCGGTAGCTGATTTCCTTTCCTGTCGGGTGCTTGACGGATGCTGCATCGACCCTGGCCTGTTCATAGAGCAGACCGATGGCTCCCTGCATACTGGCCCATGCGTTTGTGTAGATAGGGCTCCATTCGGAGTACCAGTCCCTGGTATAGTAACTCCACCCGTAGCGGTTAAAAGCAGCGGCCTGATCGGAGCTGAAACGCTTTCGCCAGTTGAGGACCTCCGGCGACAGGTTGATATTAATAGGATCCCGCGGCGGATCAAAGAGGTAGGTGTCGTAAGCATTTTGCTCATGTGAATCTACGAGCAGATGCGGATTCCAGGACAGCAGAACCTCTGCCAGAGCACGAACTTCCGGCTGGAGGTGCACAAGCCAGTCTCGGTTGAGGTCGAACAAATAATGGTTTCCCCGCCCCCTTGACCAAAGCGCCTGATGCTGCATCGATTGAAGATCGGGACTTGAAACAACGCCGGTTAGCTGTTCGAGATGGCTGAGATACCGTTCTCTGCCGTCAGGATTCACCAAAGGATTAATATGAATCACAGCTTGATCCAGGAGTTTCCGATTTGCATCATCTCTTGCTGCAGCCAGATGATATATGATATATAAGGCCGCATCAGTACTTGAAAGTTCGTCGCCGTGGATGCTGTAATTAAGCCAGGCGACAGCCGGCAATGTCTTGACGAGTCGGTTTCCCTGTCCCGGCTCATTAAGCTTGCGAGGGTCCGAAAGTTTTGCGTTATCAGTCTTGATCCGGTCAAGTCGTTTGTGGTTAGCTTCGCTGGTAATGGTAAGGTAATAGAGCTTCCGACCTTCGTGCGTTTGACCATAAGCTGTAAGTGTTACTTGCTTCGAAGCCTTTGCTAATGTTTGAAGATAGCGTATAAGTTCATGATAGCGCACGGCTTTTTCAGCAACGGCATGACCTGTTATTGATTCCGGTGTTGGTATAGCTGGGTCAAAATTTGTTGATTCTCCGAATGGTGGTGCCTGATTAGCAAGTTGCACTTGTGATTTTGCTCCACAGCTACACAGAAAAAGGCACATTACCACAACAACTATTGCGAAAAAGGAAACATATCTGCGGAATCGACTGATTTTATTGCTGGCCTCATTAACCTTATGGATTGAGTTCATTTATATTCTCCTTGTCTATGTGTGTCTTCGAACTGAAATTTCCTGGTATCATGTATTTTATTCTTGTTATGTTCGTTGTTCTATGATACCTAAGCTATCTTAAAAACACCAATTATCCAGGATTTTTTTCGTTAACGGAACAAATAAAAAAATATAAAGCTAAAAAGTTATTTTGTGTTTTTACAGAAAGGATATAGGTATGGAATATTTTAGGAATAGCTGTTCAGCAATGTTGGTAATCTCAGCGGTCCTTATTGCACTTGCAGGTTGCAGCTTGAACGGGAATCAAGGCGGAACGGCTCAAAATCCAATTAACATCTCCGAAACAGATCAGGGCTTCAGCATCATGGAAGGTGAAAGGCAAGTAATGTTCTATCAGCGCAAACATAAATCCTTGGATGGAAAATACACACGTGCCAATTACATCCATCCGCTCTATGGCCTTGACGGTGAGATATTAACCGAGGATTTCCCAGCCGACCATCCGCATCATCGCGGCGTATTCTGGGCCTGGCACCAGGTATGGCTCGGCGACAGAAAACTCGGTGATAACTGGGCGGCGCAGGATTTCTTCTGGGATGTTTACGATACGAGAATTTTGACGATAGATCCTAAATCTTGTGCTCTTAAGCTTCACGTGTACTGGAAGTCGCCGCACCTTACTGATGTGGATGGTAAACAGCAACCATTTGTAAAAGAGACAACAACTATCCGGGTCCATAGCACTGAGGGTGACATCCGCAAGATTGATTTCCAGATTGAGCTGCTTGCATTGAAAGATAATATGCGTCTGGGCGGCTCGGAGGACGCTAAAGGCTACGGTGGATTCACGACTCGAATACCATTGCCAGACGGCCTTGAATTCATCGGCACTAACGGTCCTGTAGAACCCACAAATCTGTCGGTCGAAGCGGGTCCCTGGCTGGATTTTTCAGGTAATCTTGGCGGGAACGGCAGGACAAGCGGGCTGGCTATTCTATGTCACAAATCCTCACCCGGCTATCCCCAGCGATGGATCTTAAGAAGAAAGGGCAGCGCCCAGAATCCTGTTTATCCGGGGCGTCACCCCGTTCCGCTGTCCCGTGAAAAACCGCTCGTTTTGCGCTATCGTCTGATTATCCACCGGGGTGACTTCAATCATGTCGATCTTGACAGGTTGCTGGCCGAATATAACAATTCGCCGGATCCACTTTTCGACAAAGAATAAGTGTATAATTATCAAGGTCGAAATTGCAATGAGTATAAATTAGCGTCCTTCATAACAAATTTAAGGCGTATTGGTCGGCCGGTAAGTGAGCTTATATCGGTGCCATTTTCCCATGTTGCGGGATGCTCGATGTAGTTGCCAATAAGTTCCCCTGCTTCTTTTATGCTATAGTCCGTAATTGGTTTTCCATCCTTATCCTGGATTTCAACTTTTATAAAGCCGGGAGCAGAAGTGGCAAAGTTCAGCAATAATTCCTTTCCGGTGAAGGTGAATGACTTGGTAGTAAAACTGCCGCCTTTATATGGAGCATAAATTGAGGTAAAACCATCGAGCCGCAGCGAGTAGCGTCGCAGATGCGCGGTCGGCTGAGCATAGTCGTGCTGGACATAGAGCGACATTTCGGCAGGACCGGTTTGAACAACGTTAAGGGCGGGATAATTGGAGCGGGAAACCCAGTTTTGCAAACCGATGCCCGGCCGGATGAAACCTTCCATGAAAGCCCGATCATAGATGTTACTGCCGCGGGATGTCATTAAGACCGCATCGGAGCAATCCTTGAAATAGTTGGGATTCACATTCACCTGTTTTGCCTGCTCGTCGCTGAGGATTTGCCTGCCGGGCAGAAACCGGGCGGCAATTGATATGTAGATATGAGGTGCCCGAAAATAAGGATGTGTCTGGTTTGTATAAATGTGCTCAAGCGGTGTATTGCCGAAACTCATTTGCTCTGGCTCAGACCAGTTTAAAAAATCCTTGGATGTCGTTCGGCCGACACTGCGAAAACCGGAATAACCTGCACCTGTCCATGTCCGAAAGTAGCAGAGATAACATTGTTCATTGTAGGACCAAAAAGCCACATTCTGAGAATCGAAAAGTCCCTTTGTGAAGACAGCTTCCTGGCGGAGTTTTTTCCAGTGGATGCCATCGGCGGAGATATATGCAACCAGGCCGCTTTTTTGAGTTCCTCCGAACGCCTTGTAAAGTTGTTCTTTCGGGACACCCGGTTTTGTGTCGAGGAACGGACTGAAATTGTGATTAACCGGGGCGGCATCGGCAAGGATTACGTTGTTCGATTTCGATCCTTTTACAGTGAATAGGTTGAGTTTGGGTTTGAAAATGTGTATGCCGTCCGATGATTCTGCGTAACAGGTGACTTCCTTGTCGCTGCCGTCTCTACCCGCTTCCGGGAGCCCCCGGTAGTAAAAGCGGTACTTGTTCCTGTCTTTAATCACAGTGCAGTAACCGCAAAAAGGGCCTTCCCATGGTTCGTCGAATTTGAGCACCGGGCCTTCATCACGTGGGTGATGCAATACGAAACTAACTCCGTCAAGACAATCTATAAGATAAGAGTCGACAAACAACTCCCGACGAGAACCGATATTTATCCGTTCGGATTCCTGAGCAAATGAACGCATCACCGGCATGAATTGCCCCAGTAACCACAGGATGAAAATTCCTAATTGTAGAGATGTATTCCTGTTCATTTTGGACTCTTTCAAATTCATTGCTTTACTATTCGAATCATAAACTATAGTACCGGGGATTCCATAAAAGGCAACACCCATATCAACACAATGTGGTCTCTTATAAATTCACTTTAACATTGATCATATATGTAAGGTATATCACGTGTGTAAAATTGGTTTTTTGTTTCTTTTTTGTATAAACGAAGTAAAATTGGCACTTTATCGGTTTTATTTCGTACGATTTTTGGTAATACGCAAATATAGGAGTATTTGCGAATATGAGTGACAGTAAACTGAATACTGCGATACTTGGTCTCAATGAGAGTGGGCAGCTTCTGCTCAAAGCATCCGAAACGGTAGGTTGTCTGCGGATTCAGGCAGTAGCCGATAAGGATACGATTCTTGCCGAGAAAATCGCCGGTCAATACAAATGTGCTGCTTTTGATGATTACCGGCAGTTGATTATACAGAACCAGATCGATTGTCTGCTGGTGGCGGCGCCAATTCACAGTTGCGATGAATATGTGCGGATGGCGATGAAGAAGAAATTCAATGTATTGAAGATGGCGCCGGCGGCGAGGGATTTCGAGGAGGCAGCGGAATTTGTTCGCCTGGCCGAAGAACAGCAGATACAATTTGCCGTTGCCAATCCGAGCCGGTTTGGGCGCAGTTATATTGAGTTTCGGAAGTTTATTGAACAAGGCAAAATAGAACATATTTTTCTAATGACTGCTTTCTGCAACATCGGCGATCATCCGCAGCCCGGCTGGCGGACTGACCCGAAACTTGCCGGTGGCGGTGTGCTTCTGCACGATTGTTACCGGATGATCGACCAGGTAGTATTGAATTTCGGCATGCCACAACAGGTCTATTCGCTCAATACCAACCAGGCCCAGGATAAACAGCAGCGATTATATCTTACGGAAGATACGGCGATTGTCACTATGAAATTCAGTGATACTTTCATTGGAAATTTTATCGCTTCACGGCGTGCGGGAACCGGCTCAAAAGAACAATTCCTGAAATTGTACGCAAAGGACAATATGTTGACTCTCAGTGACACGCAACTAAATGTCAGCGATGGCAGCAGCCGAACGATTAAAAAATCAAAATACGACGATGACGAACTTTCCTGTATGACGGAGCTGCTGAAGAATTTCGCCTCAAGCATATTGTCGCCGGAAAAAAATAAGCTTCGCAGCAGCGGCAGAGAAAATCTTAAAGATATGGCCGTCATTGAGTCGGCGTATCTTTCAGCCCGTACCGGCTTTCCGGAAGAGCCCGGCAGGATTCTACAAATGGTATCGATCGGTGTTGATAAAGCGATAAGTGAATAACAATCCGGTAAATTATATATAAATAACCGTTTGACAAATGGTACGGCAAGTAATAGATTAATATAAATTGAAAACCATACTATTGTTGAGTAATTTGGAGATTTCAGCATGGAAGACAGCAAGAAAAAACCGATTATGATCGGTGTTATCGTTGTGTGCTTGATTGTGGCCGGTTTGATTACATTTCTCAGGCGTGGCAGCGGTGGGGGCAGTGGCCTCGACGCTATACCTGACGATAAGATGACCTGGGTAAAATGTAATAATCCGAGTTGCAAAGCCGAGTACCAGATGAGTGAGAAGGAATTTTTCAAAGCCATGGAAGAACGCTTCCAGCCTATGGCGAGGACTACGCCGGCGTTGACTTGCGAAAAATGCGGCAAAGACAGTCTTTTTCGAGCTATTAAATGTGAAAATCCGGCTTGCGGCGTGGTATTCTTCAGGGATAGCGTTCCGAACGATCTCTTCGACCGCTGCCCCGAATGCAAGCAGAGCGCAACGGAAGAGATCCGCAAGAAAAGGAAGGCAGGTGGATAATAAGCCGGATCGGCAAGGGGAACGAACTGCAGACCGGCTTTCAGGTTGGTTATGTAAGCGGTTTCTGTTGTCATTCTTTCGCTTATCTCGTAGACTATAATTAATCGAAGTGTTAAAATAGGTAATATTGTTTTTGGCAAACCCGATCTTTGCAATGGTCGGGTTTTTTATTACCAATCATTGGGGCAATCTTATATCGGCTGAAATTGGCTTTGTTTGGCTTTGTTTTTTCGTGCCCCGCAAAGCGGGATTTTATCATAATATTCTATTACAAAAGAACTTACGCCATTTTGGTTGACCCAAAATTGGCTTTGTTTTTTCAACTAACCTTTCCTTAGTCTTTGCTAACAACCAAGAACTAACAACCATGAACCATATCATTGGCTTTGTTTTTTCAAATCACCTGTAAACCACGAATTCACACGAATAAACAAATAACCGCAGATTAACGCTGATAAAATAATAAATCATAATTCAAAAGCCTTTTTCCTTTTCACTTTTGCCTTTTTACTTAAATATGTTTTCTATATTCATTTTGTTATCTATTCTACGAACAGCAATACAAAAAGGCGGGCATTTTTTCAAAAAATCTCCGTGAGACGGCGTTGTTTATCGCCGAGCACGCGGTCCACGCCGTTCGGGCGTGCGCGCACAGGCGTCCTGAGCATGGTCGAAGGATCTATCATAGGATCAACACAGATTTAGTAGAAAAATAGAAAATAGTAATTCGAAAATAGTCAATTACAAGGTCTCCGTGAGACGGCGTTTTTAATCATGCTGCATTTTCGGAATGGTTTTAGTTCTCTTCGGGCAGTTTTGAGTGTCATTAATCGGCTTTTTCCGGTTTATTCGAGGATTCGTAGAGGTTTATCATATAGCATCATAGTTTTAGTAGTGTTTCATGAGCTGGCAGTTTCCCCCGAGAGCAATGGGATCGATTTGAGAAATTATATAATACGTAATCACCAGAACAGATGCCAAATATGGATAAGACATCATTCTCTACAAGCTAGATAAGCCTCAAGCCTCTCCGAAGTAATCACTTTCTCTTGTTTCGCAATTTCAATCCAGTTGGAGCTGGATAACAACGACAATACTCTCTCCAATTCATACTTTAGTTCATTAAAAAGTGGTATAGCTGCTTCAAAATCTTTTGTTCTACCCGCGGATTCTAGACTTTGAGCAATGTTAAATATCCGTATTGCCCCAATGTTTCTACACGCACCTTTTATTGCATGAGCATAGAATCTGATTGCTTCAGTATCGCTGGCCTTAATTTCAGTAGTAAGCTTGTCAAGTCGTTCTCTATTTTCGTTAACGAACACAGATACAATTTCCCTTACTAAGTCCTCATCCCCAACTATGTTCATAAGCTTATCCCAATCAAGTATCCTTTCATCCATGTTGGTTGGCTCGCCTGATTGAGAGCTTTCTGAGGTGCCTATGGAACACGATTTAGTAAGTTCATCCGCTTGGGATTCAGATGGATTGGTATTCCCACCCATGGATTTTTCATTCAAGACCAGGTGCTTCTTGATCTTATCGAATAGTCGCTCACGATCGAGAGGTTTGGGCAAATAGTCATCACAACCGGCATCAGTACATTTCTTATCGTCACCTTTCATCGCATTGGCAGTTAAAGCAATTATCGGAGTAGTGATTCCTCTTTCTCTAAGTACTCTTGTTGCTTCATAGCCATTCATGTTGGGCATCTGGATGTCCATGAAGATCAAGTCGTATTCTCGTACAAGAGCTTTTTGTACGGCTTGGTTTCCATCTTCTGCTATAGTTACTTCCAAACCTACACGATTCAAGAGCGACTTAGTAAGCATTTGATTTGTCTTGACATCTTCAGCAATCAAAACATGACCAGAGAACATAGGCAGCTCTTTTTTCTCTGTGTCTGATTCTATATGCTCAGCAACTTTGTATCTGTCCAGAAACGGCTGCTTCGTTACATCTACGCCTACCGGTATTGTAATCGAGAATGTCGAGCCTTTGCCCTGTTCGCTTCTCACAGAGAGCTTGCCATTGAGAAGTTCTACCAATTTTCTGGTAATAGCCAGTCCTAAACCTGTTCCTCCATATTGTCGAGATGCCGTTCCGTCGATTTGAGTAAACAAGTCAAAAACGCATTGCTGCTGCATTTCAGAGATGCCAATGCCAGTGTCTTCGACATCGAAACAGATGAAAGCTTCTTTGTCAATCTCCTTGAGAGAAACTCTTAAATAAACGTGGCCATTTGCCGTGAATTTAATAGCATTGTTTATGAGATTGATAAGGCACTGTCGCAAACGGGCGTGATCTGTCAGTATTTGCGAGGGTAATCCCTCGCTTTCGATGACTTTGAAGTCAAGATTCTTTTCTCTTGCAGTTGGCCTCATCAGTGATTCAATAGAATTGAGCAGGACTGCCAGTGAGCATTCAACAATCTCTGTATCAAGTTTTCCGGCTTCTATCTTGGAGAAGTCGAGGATGTCATTAATAATCTGAAGAAGATGTTGGCCGCTGTCTCGGATGGTATCAACATATTGTTTTTGTTCTACCGCCAGGTTTTCGCCGGCCAGTATGTCACTAAAACCTATAATCGCATTCATTGGCGTGCGGATTTCATGGCTCATATTGGCAAGAAACTGACTCTTGGCCTCGCTTGCTGACAGGGCTTCACGTGCCATCATATCGGCTCGTTCTTTCTCGTGCTTGAGTCTGTCCTCGGCCCGTTTACGTTCGGCGATATCCTTGACAAATCCAAGCATACGAATCGTTTCACCTCGATAGTTTGTTATGAAACGTCCCGTGTCTTCCACAAATATGTATTCTCCGTTTTTCTTCCGCATGCGGAATTCCAGATGAGCCGGCTCTTTCGTGATAATCAGATGTTCGATTGTGTTCTTAAAATAGCTCTGATCCTCTGGATGGATGAGCTCCATCCATCGTTTGAGACCTCCCTGCATTTCCTCCAACGTGTAGCCGAGTATTCCGCCTAAATCACCTCCGTATGTCACTTGATTCGTGCGAGAATCCCAATCATATAGAATATTTCCACTTGCTAAGACAGCTGCTTCATAACGGTTCTTCCACTCCTGTATGGTTTCCTGGGCTCGTTTTCGCTCAGCTACTTCCAGCTTTAATCGTTTGTTTGCGTTAGTTAATTCTTCTGTACGCTCATTGACTCTTGTTTCCAGATGATCTCTGGCTTCAACCAGTGCAGAATCGCGTTTTTGGATTTGATCCAGCATTTCATTGAAAGCATCTATGAACGAGCCTATCTCATCATTGTTTTGCTTCGAAGCTCTGGTAGAATAATCCTTCTTTTCCGAAACGGTTCTAACCACCTCGGCCAGAGACAAAATTGGTCCTGAGATGAGCTTCTGAAGTCTTGATGATACAAGATAGGCTATGGCCAAAACAGACACGAGAGTTCCTACAGCAACCGTGGCATCTCGTACGAGTCTACTGTGTATTTCGCTCATATCATCTAACAGACACACAATACCGACTCTCTCACCATCGAGTTCAATCTGTCGGATCACAGACAAATGACCATTCTCGAAGGAAAAATCTTCTTTTGGAGGGTGTAGAGACTGGATCTTTTCGGAAGTATTGCTCCGTTCGTATCGGACAAAAATATCGCCTTGTTTATCATATATGCAGGCAAAAATGATAGAATCTTTGGCTTTTACTGCTGAAAGTGTTTCCACTGCATCTTTTTTATCTGAAAAGGCCAGCGCTGCTTTCGTGTTATCCCCAATAACACCAGCATAATTCCGGAGATCAGATACCAGTTGTTTTCGAGCGTCAATTTGCCCCCATACAACAAAAACAGTAATGCCCAGGAATAGCATTACTGTGCTGGCGAGCATAATTATTGCTGTGAGCTTTTGTTTTATTGACATATTTTGTAGCTTCGTCTTGTTCACTTCTTCACCCCGTTAGATATTTCTTCTCCAATCACTCTTTTTGCCAGACGCAGGAGTTTGGACCTGATTTTTAATCTCTCTTGTTTGGCAGCGGTGTTGTTTATCTCAAAACGGATTTTTTCATCTTCCTTTAAGAAATAAATCATACCGCCTGATTCGAGAAAATCCGGCATATCTGCAATCGTCAGAACACTATGATCTTTAACTGTGCTTATAATCTTTCTGATTTGCTGTTTCTCAGAATGGCAGACAAAAAGCACATGGCATCTTCTGAGGGCTTCGATTTGATTGTTGGATAGCTTTGATTCTTCGAGGCTCTGGAACTGCTTTATAATGACCTTCTTGTCTTTAACTTGCTTATCCTTAACAGACTCAAAGGCTTTTCCGAACGGATTTTTCCCAATGATACCAATAGTGATTGTTTTTTCGTTGGTTGGTTTTTCGTCTGGCCAGTCCACAAACTTGATAAAATTGTATAAGAAAGCGGCCTTAATCTTATACTCCTGAGTTTGTACAGGTTCTGCTTTTACAGTGTTTACAAACATCACAGGTATCAAAACTAAAACTATTAAGTTGTAAGTCCCAAATCTCATTATTTTTACGTTTTTAATTCTCTAATATTGTCCTGCAAAAACTTATCCAATCTTTAATTTCAGAACTTTAACAGCAGTCTTGCAAAAAATGTCCGGCCTGGAGTTTCGTGTCCTGCTAATTCCCCTATATCGAGAACAACCTTGTTTGTTTTATTGAATATGTCAGATATTCCAATCGTAAATTCTCCTCTACCGTCAGCAATTTTTTTGGCAACAGTCAGGTCAAGTCGATTAAAAGAATGAGCATCGAAAGGTGTAGTGCCATAGCCAAGAACAGCGTCGTTATAGACATAATTGGTATTGAATATCCAATCGTTCGGTAAAAACAACCGGCCGGTGACACCGGCTTTGTTCTTGGCCGGCCATAGAGCACGCATGCCCTCGCCATACTGGTCTGTATCCAGGACGTTATATGCATACCAGGCCGAAAGCTTTCCTTTTTTATTCTGTATTGCAAGCTCACATTCAGCCCCATAGGCTTTCGCACCATCAACATTAGTAAAAGTGCTGTTTGTTACAGGCCCAACAGTTACATTATTTACGCCTATTATATGCTCAATTCGTTGATAGTAAGTGTTCGCGCTAAACATCAATTCCCTTGTTAGATTCCCTGTGTATCCCGCTTCCAATGACCATATGTCTTCGTTGTGCAAATGGTCTTGAAGCGGCAAGATATTAAAAAGACCAGACACAGAGGTTTTGGTGGAATTACGCATGGCTATAGTCGGAATACGAAATGCCCTTGCGTAACTGAACCGTAGGTTATGGTTCTTTTCATCATCAAGTGCATATATAGCTGAGGCTCTGGTTGACCAGTCATCTTCATTATCGCTATGAAAATCGCCCCTTATTTGTCCTTCCAGTACAAGTCGCTGGGTTACTTTAAAATGGTCGATGAGGAATAATCCTCCCCAATGCTCATTATATGGATCATCGGAAAAAACTGTTTCGTTTGGATTTCCGCTGCTTGTTGTTGTGGCCCGGAGCCAGCTTAGATTACCGCCTACTGAGATGTTGTGCTCATCGACAGGATTGAAATTTAGTTGCCCTTCAATATGATTTTCATTGGTTGTATATCTGTCGATAACATTTGGAAAATGCCTGACTAGAAAGTTTCCATACCACTGTAAGTAAGCAGTACTTCCATCGTCGAAGACACGATCATAGCGTGTAAAGGTACGTGTCAGACTTCCCATGTCATCTTTTTGCGGATAATAACCGACAATTTCATTGCTGCCTGATTCAAAGTTGGAATGCCCGGCGCCTACTGACCATGTCGTCGAATCGGAAAGACGATAGCTCGCTTCAGTATCAAATCGCCAGTTACGCATAAAGTCCCGGGCAGAATAACTGTCGAAACCAATTAGTGGATTAAGATCGGGAAAACCGGATTTGAATATTCCTGCCCCGGCACTGTCGGAATCCTCGAAATCTTCATAGCCTGCAGACAAACGCAGACTCCATTTACCTTGTTTTTCTCCCCAGCGAATATGAGTATATGTGTCGCCGAAATCATTGATTGTTGTTGTACCAAAGTATCCCGGGACATCTTCCGGTTTTTTTGTTATTATGTTGATTACACCGGTAGATGCGTTTGCGCCCCATGCGGAGCCGCCGGGGCCACGGAGAATCTCAATACGTTCAATATCCTCAACGAGAACAGGGAGATTTAACCAGTCGGGAGCGCCGAAGAATGAATCGTTGGCGGAGCGACCATTGATAAGTACAAGTGTGCGGTCTGATATGCGACTGTGTAATCCGCGAACTCCTACAACATAACGACTGCGGTCGTTCCGTCTGACATCTACGCCGGGTGTAAACTGTAAAATCTCAGGAATAGTTGTTAATCCGCTATAGTGGATGTCTTCAGATGTGATAACACTCACGGGAGCTGATAACTCGTCGATTTTCTGTGTTTGACGAGAGGCCGAAACCACTTCTATCTCCATAAGCTCTTCGATACTCATATCGAAAAAGTCTTCCTGCTTTTTCACGTCGGCGTGATTGGCTAACAAATCCGGGCCGATACAACAAATTATACATATAAACACAAAAACAAACTTTTTGCTCCGAAGGTACGGCGGAATGCATATAGTCATCTGTTTATATGGATGACACAAATGCCCATAAACAGACTTCATCATACACTGGGGTTTTGATTCGGCTCTTGCAACGCCTATTTGAGCAATTTGCTTGACTATATCTTTCTCAGACTGGTTGCTTACGAAGCCCTTATGCTCCGTTGCTTGGTGTCGAGATCTATATCGACTATAGATTTCAGATAATCCCACTTGTAAAAACTTTAGTTGCATACGAATTTTAATCCTTATATGTTTAGAACCTCATCATCAATCCAGCATAGAATGTCCTGCCCGGACCATAAGGGAAAGAGTTCGGTGAGCCGGTGTAGGCCATTGTCGGCACATGGATATTTTCATTTAGAAGATTCTCGGCGCGCAATGTCAGCGTTGACCGCCCCTTCTTCGGACCCAGCCACTCCGACGTGTCGATGCGTACATTCGCGGACAGAAGGTTCAAGGCCTCCGGTTCCGGATTAACGACAAGCGGGGACGTGATTCTGGGCGGGGTGGCGAAATAACTGTAAAATATCGAAGCCGTGCCCCAATTCCATGTGTAGGCAGCTCCAAACTTAGCCATTTGGTCAGGCACCACGCTTGGATTAAGGCCGGCATCCGCTTTGTTGTTTTGATACATGTAAGAGCCAAGTACATGCCAGTTTGATGTCACGGCCTGTTTTGCCTCAAACTCGACACCATCAAACTTCTGCTCGCCGCCGTTCATATACGTAAACGGAAGACCACTTGTATCATAAATAATCAGATCATCGATAGTGCTGTTAAAGTATGTAATTGCAGCATAAGTCATCGAGTTGTGATAGAAAAGCTGTGCATCGTAGGTTGTAACAGTCTCCGGCTTGAGATTCTTATTTCCGACAAGTCCCGGCGGTGGGGCGGGATCATAAAGATCCGATTCCAATGCAACCGGTCCTCTGAATGCTTCGCCTCGCAGAAGTTTGAGCCCCCATCTTTCCGCTGGTGTAATGATAACACCATAGCGATCTACAAAATCGGAATCTCCCAGCGGTGATTCGTTCCACTGAGTGCCTGCGATTGCCTTGATGTTCTCGCCGAGTTTATAGTCACCTTGTACATAAGCACTCATGGGATCATAGTCGTAAGAGGGAATGGATTGAAAATCGCCTTCATCGGATTTGTAATTTGACCGATATTCCTGCAGGAAACCGCCAACCACGTTAAGATTATCTGTTGGATTAGTGTAAAGAGTCACCTCGCCCAGCAAATCTGATGTGTTGGTTCCAATCATCACAGGTCTTGGGCTGGATAGTTGATTTTCCTGCATATTATATGTAACGTTAAACTCCAGTATTGTCCGGTCCTGGATGGGATAACGATAACCCAAGTTTGCAAATATTTTCTTATTGCAAATTTTATCATGGGTATTAGACCAAAAAGGGAAAACGCCTAAGGAGAAGGCATTTAAATCGGATCCAAAGAAATCAAAAGTGAAGTTACCATATTCCAGATGTGTTGTCCCGGAGATGCTCCTGTTATGGTCATTTTCTTCGCCGTAGAGACCTGCCTGGTCAAAAAGACTATAGGTATATCCATGCTGACCGGCCGTACGTATGTCTGCGACCAATCCAAAGTTGCCGAACCGCTCGCCATATGAGACCGTTGTATCGTAATATTGGTAGCTGCCTGTCATAGAGGAAACCGAAAACTGGCGTGTTTCCGGAATGGCACGAGATTTCAGATTGATAATTCCTGTGAAGGCATTGGTCCCATAAAGTACCGAGCCGGGGCCACGAATCAACTCGACGCTTTGCAGACCTGTCAGTGGAAACGTCGTATACATGTTCACATTCTGGCCCTGGGCGCTCTCACGGATGGGCCGGCCATTGAAAAGGATCAAGGTGTGCATCTCCGCGTGGGTTGACATGTCACCTCTGAAGGCCGCCAAGTTATCTGAATAAACGAAGGAATCTCGTGTGTAAACGCTGGGCTGGCGCTGCATAAGCTGATGGAGGTTCCTGTCGCCATAGAGCTCAATTTCATTCCGTGGAACAACAACAACAACGCCCGGTGCTTCGATCGTCGGCTCGGTTTTCTTTGAGGCCACGGATACTTCGATCTCAAGTAGTTCCTCGATCGACATATCAAAGAAATCTTCAGTCTCATTTACATCCTGCTGCCGTGCGAATCCTGGCAAGGCACTTGCTAATATAAAAGCAAGTGACAAGACTGATACAAACTTTCCCATTAGAAAGTCTCCTTATTTAGATAAATATATGCCTTCAAGGAGAAAGGCACGGTACAAAACGTCAACCGTGAACCAGAAAAGTGAACTTACAGGCTGTTAAACCCCCATGAGTATCAAATTCCAGGATACGTTTTTGTGACCGGGTAGGTCATCGACAAATAAAAAAAGTGACTTTAATGGAAAAAACCCTATAAGTAATAATGTTAAGAATCTTTCATATATTATAGTACTCAGATTTTTTCGCTTCTTCTACGGCCTATTAAACGATGTTCGCATCTACAATCGAGCTGTAAAGCCATAGCAATTCGCATCCTTGACAAATAAGAAAATATCGGAACTTGCTTAAAAAAGCCCCTGCCTGGAGGAGAGGGATGAGCAAGGCAGGGGCTTGCGGTACGGTGTATGTTCAATACACCATACGTCCTCCTTCCTTCGACCAGATCATCAAAGAGCTATGTCAATGAGCTATAATTAAGTGCCACTTAAGCATACGAATGTAACGATTTTTCTGCTTGTAACGGTTATTTTGATTGTACCTATAAGTGGAGGATTTTATATTTAGCCGGACCGGCTATAGTTGGTGTTCTGACAAAGGAAGAAAGACAGTTGAAAATCAGGATTGGATTGTGTAATCTACCGGAATGAGTCGTTTGGGCAGTTTGTTAATTTGTGTATATGGGAGCTTTTAGTAATATAATCATTAGTCAACTTTTAAGCATCCACCCCCTGCAGATCAGCAGGAAATTCAATATTTTATCAGGAATGAAAAGAATGAAGACTAAAGTAAAGTTGATAGCAGCAATTGTAATGGTAACCACTAGCAGCATTTTGGCTGATTGGCCCCAGTATCTTGGTCCGAATCGAAATGCGACATCGCCGGAGAAAGGACTGTTGCGCGTCTGGCCCGAGGTCGGCCCGAAAGTGCTATGGACGGTTCCTCTCGGCCCGGGCTATGGCGGGGCGGCAGTCAGTGACAGCAAAGTTTATGTCCTGGATCGTATTCGCAGCAAGAAGGATGTGCTGAAATGTCTCGACCTGAGTACCGGTAAGGAGCTATGGTCGTATGAGTACGATGCGCCAGGAAGAGTGAGTCATCCGGGCTCGCGAAGCACACCTGCTATTGACGGCAACTACGTTTACACGTGCGGGTCGTTCGGGGATTTGTATTGCTTCGACAAGAATACTCATAAGCCGGTCTGGAACAAAAACGTCTGGAAGGAGTATGAAGATGGTAATATTCCCAGATGGGCCATCAGCCAGAATCCGCTGATCTATGGCAACTCGGTGATTGCGGCGTCACAGACATCAAAGGCCGGCGTTATTGCATATGATAAACTGACAGGGCAGGTCAAGTGGGCCTCGCCCGCACTTCCGGGCAATGCTGGTTATGTCAGTCCGACGATTGTGAAAATTGATGGTAATGATAATGTTGTTATGATTACGGCTGGAGCACGACGTGGCGGAGGCGGCGTTGTAATAGGGATGGATCCCGGTAGCGGTAGGCAATTGTGGATCTACGAAGGCTGGAGTTGTCGGATTCCTTGTGCTAATGTGACCGAAATAGGTGACGGTGGGGCTGTTGAAAAAGTCAGTGTTTTCCTTTATACAGATTATTCTTCATCCAACTTTTCTCAACACACATTTTCTTCTAAAACTGAAAGGAACTTTACTTATCACAACATCAAATCGCTTC
>Ga0180438_10000838_pt1 | contig 56018 bp, 41 predicted proteins | sample SS_ome_12_FD_132455 | JGI IMG/M metagenome (GOLD analysis project Ga0180438, IMG submission 132455) | Hypersaline lake sediment archaeal communities from the Salton Sea, California, USA - SS_3_D_2 metaG | ecosystem: Environmental > Aquatic > Non-marine Saline and Alkaline > Hypersaline >... | reverse complement strand
CTGCCAGGGAAGTTCCGCCCCTGGTCCTGCCGACGACCCGAGCGGCTCTCTGGCGTCGAACAGACAGCGCGGTGGTGGCTTGAGGCGACGAGTTGATGCCTTCGGTCAACACGAAGATGCAAAGAAACCCGCGAGTGGTCGAGTAGGCGACTCGGATCGATGGCCTTAAGTGCCTTGTGCGTATTGGCTTAGGGTCCCTTCAGGACTGTTTTCTTCCTACTGGCATCGAGTTTGCATTTACTCTCCATCGCTGGCGAGAACTAAGACTTTGAGGGAGAGATCAACGATGACGACACTGCCCACCCCACTGACGACGCTTTTTCCGCAGGTTCCGACGCTCAACTTCGAGCTTCCTGCTCGTCGCCCCAAGGCCCGCAAGACGCGTGAAGCGGCCCCCAAGTTCGCGGCCATGCCGTCGGACACCGCCTGCCGGGGAAGCGAACGACGCGTGGTTGTTGCCCAGGGCAATCGCGACGCCTTCTTCCAAGTCGCCAAGCGAGCCTTCGACATCGTCGGAGCTTCGGCCCTCCTGATCATGTTCTCGCCGATCATGCTCATTACGTTTGCCGCTCTGATGGTGACGACTCGCGGTCGCGTCCTTTTCTGCCAACAGCGTGTCGGGCTGGAAGGTCGCCTGTTCCCGATGCTCAAGTTCCGCACCATGCGATTGGACGCTGATCGCGTTCAGCACCTGGTGAAGAACGAAAAAGGTGGCCCGATCTTCAAGAACAAGGCCGATCCGCGAATCACCCGCATCGGTCGATTTCTTCGCAAGACGAGCATCGACGAGACCCCGCAACTGTTCAACGTGTTGGCCGGCCACATGTCGCTCGTCGGTCCCCGTCCGCCGATCGCCAAGGAAGTTGCCAAGTACGATGTCTGGCAGCGTCGCCGCCTGTCGGTTCGCCCGGGCCTGACCTGCCTGTGGCAGATCAGCGGTCGTTGCGAAGTCGAGTTCAACGACTGGGTTCGCATGGACATCTGGTACGTGCAGAATCAGAACTTCGCCACCGACCTGAGCCTGCTGATCAAGACGCCCATGAGCGTGTTGAGCTGCCGAGGTGCCTACTAAACCGTTGCCGCCAACCGACCATGAGCGGCCGTAGACGCCGGACCCCGAACGATCTTCTCTCCCTTTCTCCGTTTCCTCTTAGTTTTCGCTAGTACGACGAATCGTTGATCGGCCGCCAGGGGGGGATCTTGCCAGCCCTTTTCCCCTCTGGCGGTCTCTCTATGACCTATGCTTGATAGAGTCCGCTCCGCCTCTGGAGCGGAGCTTATCCTCTATCCGCAGTCTTCGGCAGATTCGTTATGACCGGTCCCTCGCTTGCCGCCAGCCACGAGGCACTCTCGCCTGACATTCCCGTCGAGGAAGTGCCGGCGCCGCCCGTCGCGGACTCCCGACAGGAAGTGGCCCTGCGCCGGGTCCTGCATCTGATCAACGGCGAGCACTATGCCGGGGCGGAGAAAGTCCAGGATCTGCTCGGTCTTCGACTGGGGGACTGTGGCTTCTCGGTCACGTTCGCCTGTCTGAAACCGGATCAGTTTCCGGTGATGCGACAATCGCAAGACGCCCGGCTCGTCGAGGTGCCGATGCGCAGCCGCTTCGATCTTCGGCCCGCCTTTCAGCTGGCCCGGCGGCTTCGTGACGAGGGTTTTGAACTCATTCATACACACACCCCGCGGGCGGCCCTGATTGGTCAACTCGCCGCCCGGCTGGCCGGCATTCCGCTCGTTCATCACGTGCATGGTCAAACGGCCGTGGAAGTGGGGCGCCGCGGCATCAGCTGGCTCAGCGCTCAAGTCGAGCGACGTAGCCTTCGCCGGGCCAAACGACTCATCGCCGTCTCCGAGAGCTCGGCGGCTTATCTTCGCCAGCAAGGATTCGACCCCCAGCGAATCGGCATCGTCCCCAATGGCGTGCCGACACCCGTGACTGGCCGCACGTCGACGCCGCCGGTGACGAATTGGACGATCGGAACGGTAGCCCTGTTTCGACCTCGCAAGGGAACCGAAGTGTTGCTTGAGGCGATTGCCAGCCTGCGAGGCGAGGGCTTGCCCGTGCGATTGCGAGCGGTGGGAGGTTTTGAAACACCTGAGTACGAGCAGCTCGTTCGCTCTCATGCCGAGGCGTTGGGAATCGTGGAAGCCGTCGATTGGGTCGGCTTTCGGCAGGACGTTTCGGCGGAACTTGCGCAGATGGACGTCATGGTATTGCCCAGCTTATTGGCCGAGGGGCTGCCGATGGTGGTCATCGAGGCGATGGCCAGCGGAGTGCCGGTGCTGGGCTCACGCGTGCCGGGCATCGTCGACGTGATTCGACACGATGTCGATGGTCTGCTGGCGGAGCCGAACGATGCCGCTTCGCTGGCCGAGCAGCTCCGGCGGCTGGTACGCGGAGAAGCCGACTGGTCGGCGCTTCGCCAACAGGCTCAGGCTCGACATGCCGAAAGGTACTCGGCCGAGTCGATGGCCCGCGGTGTGGCCCAGATCTATCGCGATGTGCTGGACGCGAGTGACGAGTAGGCGCGAGTGACAAATAACGGCGGCCGGCACACAAGAGCAACTTGCCTTCTTAGCAGAACGAATCAAAGCAACCGAGACCCGATATTATGACGCGTCAGATCGAACTCTTCGGAATGAAAATCAACGCTGTGAAGATGGCGGAGGTCCTATCGCAACTTCAACAGTGGATGGCCGATGCGGATGGCAAGTGTCGCTACGTCGTCACCCCCAACACCGACCACGCGGTGATGTACCAAGAGGATCACCGGCTGCGAGATGCCTATGCCGACGCCGATCTGGTGCTGGCCGATGGTTTCCCGGTGGTGCTGGCCGCCAAGCTATTGCGTCGACCGCTGCCGGGACGTGTTTGCGGATCGGATCTGGTTCCAGCTCTATTCAAGGCCACCGGTGGCGAGCGACCGCTGCGAGCCTTTCTGTTGGGTGCCGCGCCAGGTGTCGCCGAGCGTGCTCGAGAGAACGTGCATGAGCGGTGGCCGGCCGTGCAAATTGTTGGCACCTACAGTCCTCCGCTCGGCTTTGAAAAGGACGACGCAGAGAACGAGAAGATTCTCAAGCTCGTGGCCGATGCCCGACCGGATGTGTTGGTGGTTGGTCTCGGGGCGCCTAAACAAGAACTCTGGGTCCACCGCTTTCATCAGCAGATCGAGGCGCCGGTGGCGCTCTGTGTCGGGGCGACCATCGATTTCCTGGCGGGTGAAAAGGCCCGAGCCCCGGTCTGGATGCGTCGCACTGGGCTGGAATGGCTGCACCGCTGCCTCAGCGAACCGAAGCGGCTGGCGCGACGTTACGCCCGTGACGCCTTTGTGTTTCCCAAGCTCGTGTGGCGCGAATGGCGGACGACCGCCTAGCTCAACCAACAAACGACACTCTGTCGATTTCCGGTAACAATCCGGTTCTTCTTGTCGTGTTCGGGAGTGCCGGGACTGTCCGCCTTCCGGTTCGTGCGGCATACTGTTGAGCACCTCTCCTGCCGATTCTGCATTCGTGCGCGACTTCGATTCGTGTGACGATTGCGAGCGGTGTTTGCCAATAGGATGCGTACGGAACGATTGGTGTGAGTAACGAGAACCGTGTAACCAACAACAGTGCCATCTGCCTCGTCGTTGATCGGCTGCATGCCGGCTTCCTGGGAGCGATGGGCAATAGCTGGGTTCGCACCCCGATGTTCGATCGACTGGCGAGTCAGTCGCTGTTGCTCGATTCCGCCATCGCCGACACCGGCGATCTGGCACAGCTCTATCGCGGCTACTGGCAGGGGCGGCATGCCCTGGAGCCCGTCGTCGAAGGTAGGGAGAACGAAGGTTCCAGCCTGCCGCAGCAACTGGCCACCGCGGGGGTCCGGACGCTGTTGTTGACCGATGACGAGTGCGTCGCGGAATTGCCGGGAGCGGATCAGTTCGCCGAGCGCATCGTCTTGCCGTGCTCGCGCCCAATTGAGCTGGCGGCCAGTATCGAAGAAAGCGGCTTCGCTCAGTTCTTCGCCGCGGCGATCGATCTGATCGATCGCATGAATGAACCGACGCTGCTGTGGTTGCACATGCGGGGCATGTCGGCCCCCTGGGACGCGCCACTTGAATTGCGGGAAGCGTTCGCGGACGAAGAAGATCCCGACGCGTTGACGACGGTGGATGTTCCTTGTCAGCAGTTGTCGCCTAACTTCGATCCGGACGAACTTCTCAGTATCACCCAGGCCTACGTGGCCCAGGCCGCGGTCTGGGACGCCTGTCTGGGAACCTTGGTTGATGCCCTGGACGACTCGCGGGTGAAGGATCGCACGTTGCTGAATGTCTTGGGGGCCCGCGGCTTTCCTTTGGGAGAGCATCTAGCGGTCGGAGCGGCGTCGGCAGCCTTGTATGGAGAACTGCTCCAGGTGCCGTGGGTCGTGCGGTTCCCGGAGCAGCGAGCCGTTTCGATTCGTACTTCACAGCTGGTGCAACCACCCGACTTGTTCGCCACGCTGGGCGACTGGTGGCAACTCGGAACGTGTTCGAAGCCTCCTTTTTGTGAGAGCCTCTTCCAGTTGGCCGATGCGGAGGGCGACTGGACACGTGAGCGGGCTTGCTCCGTCGGCGAAGAGCAAGCCTGGGCGATACGCACGCGGGCCTGGTTTGCCCGCGGCGAGGAAGGCAATGACGATGGTTCTTCGGAGTTGTTCACCAAGCCAGACGATCGCTTCGAGGTGAACGAAATCTCGGCCCGCTGTGGGGAAATCCGGGAATTGATGCGAGAGGCTTTTCAGGAGGCCCGCCTGCTAGCAGAGAGTGAAGGTGAGCCGAGTGCTGGCGCGCTCTCGCCGCTCGACCGTCGGTTGATCGAAGGCATGGCCTAGCGGCGAGTGCTAATTTCTCGCTGTGAAACAACTTGCGTTGGGTGGGGTGGGATCTCAGCAGGGCCGCTTGGGGAGCGCGCGAAGCGGCTTTCGTGACTGCTAGCAGAAGCGTCTACAAGCGATCAAATGTCTCTGGTGCGAGCCGTGCTTTGGCGTCTATAATCCGCCTCCCAATTTCGCGGAAACTTGTTTCGTGACAATTGGTTAGCGCGTCGTCGCTTAACGTTTCATTGGACAAGGAGGTCCGTGATCTTGCGCCAGGCTCTTGCGCCGTCGCAGGCAGACCTAGTTGTTTCAAAGCTCAGGTTTGCCTTACGGCTGCTCGCGATCTTTTTCGTCGCGCTCTTTATGTGCGCTGCCTCGGCACGCGCGCAGAGTCCGACGATGCGCTTGCGCATGGAGTGGGGCGGCAGTTCCAAGGCGCTGTGGCAAGGCACCATCGCCGTTGAACGCGGCACGGTCAACGAGGTCCGTTCACTCGGTATCGAGGCGGATGAACCGGGCTCGATGTGGATATCCGAAGGGCAGGTTCTTGTTCAACAGCGGAGTCCAAGGAGCTTTGATGGCGTCGATCTCGATATCTCGGCACCGCTCGACACCAAGTTGATCGTGGTTCTTTCGGCGGTCGATCGTGGCACCCCCGAGCAGCGGCTCGAATTCCCGCTGGCTTCATTGGTGGATGATCCACAGACTGAGAAGCTTGATGATCAAGGGAGTCGATTGGTGGTGCGTCGCACGCCCGGCGACAAGCTGCGGGTGCGACTGGAAAACGACACGCTTGTGTTGGAACCGGGGGAACCGCTGTCGTTTGAGCTGACACCCCATATGTTGGGCGGGAACGTTCAAGGCCAACTCCAAATCAAGACCGAGATCCTCACAGCCCGAGGCGATCGATCATGGTACGAATCCGCCAAGACGATCGATGTCCCTGCCCGCGACCAGCCGGCTGATGGCGTTTTGATGCAAGTGGTCGCTCCGGATCGGGAAGGGGTCTTCGATTTGGTGATTACCGCGACTCAACCGAAGCCCCGGCGCGGACTGGCTCAAGTGAACCCGCTGGCGGATAACGTTCAGATTATCTCGCAACGCCGGGTGCAGTTTCTGGTTCTGGCGAAAGAACCCTTGCCGGTTGGCGCCGAGGCAACCGCGCCCACGACCGTCGTCGATGAAATCAAACCTGAGGGGGCGTGGTGGGAACGCGTTTCCAAACTGCGGCATATCCCGGGTCTCAACAAGGGTCCGTTGACCAACGGGCCGATCGACCGACGTCCCCACCCCAACATCGGCAGTGTCACTTCAATCGGACCGAGTGAGTCGGGTAAGGAGCCCAACTGGGTTGCCTACCCGATCAATGTTAAACAGCCGGGGCAGGTGCATGTCTTGGAGGTGGAATATCCGGCCGATCAGCCGCAGAGTCTGGCAATTACACTGCTGGAGCCCGATTCGTCGGGCAGCGTGATGCCGGCCAGCCTCGATTCGGGGGTGCACGTGCCGAAGCACGCGGCGGACGACGGCAGCAAGACGGGCGTTCATCGAATTACTTTTTGGCCTCGTAGCGATGCGCCGATCGTATTGCTGACAAACCAGAGCGAAGAGTCATCGGCCGAATTTGGACGCATCCGCATTCTGGGACCAAAGCCGTTTGCCGTGGGGCAGCTGCGGATAAGCGGGTCGTCTCAGAGTTATCTTCCCAAGGCGAAAGGGATCTCAAACATCGAGGGAGGCCGGCTGTTGGCCGCCTATATGCAGCAGCCCTTGTTGCCGGAAAATTTCTCCGCGACCGAAGCATTTGATTCTTGGATGGGCCGAAGTCTGGATGACTGGGTCACGTTCCACGAGAGCGGAAGTCGCGCGATCCAATATCTCCAACACGTCGGCTACAACGCGTTGGTCATTTCGGCGATGTCGGGTGGAAGCACGCTTTACCCCAGTCGACTGGTCGAGCCGACTCCCCGCTACGACAACGGGATCTACTTTACGAGCGGGCAGGATCCGATGCGCAAAGACGTGTTGGAAATGATGTTTAGGATGTGTGATCGCGATGGTTTGAAGCTGATCCCGGCGCTCGACTTCTCGGCGCCGCTGCCAGAATTGGAGGCGGAGCTTCGCCGTGACAGTACAAATTCCGGCATCCGGCTGATCGGCCGCACCGGCCGAAGTTGGGTCGAGGAGCATGGCCGCCGCGTCCAGAATCGCATGGGTCGGGCCGTTTATTACAACCCACTCAATCGTCGCGTGCAGCGAGCCATGCTGAACGTTGTTCGGGAGGTAACCGAACGTTATCGCCATCATCCGTCCTTCGCCGGCATCATGTTGTCTACGGCCAATGATCAGTTTGCCTTGTTGCCGGGAGAATCCTGGGCACTCGATGACGATACGTTTGGTCGATTCGCGCGGGATACGGGATTGCAACTGTCGGCCGAGGGGCCAGAACGATTCGCCGCCCGAGCGGAGGCGGTCAGTGGCAAGGCTCGTCAGCTCTGGCTGACGTGGCGGGCCCAGCAGATGAAGACCTTCCTTACGAACATGCGGCGCGAGGTCGAGGAATTCAGTTCGCAGACGAATCGACTCTCGCCCAAACTGTACATAGCGGCCGAGGGGATCTATACCAACAGCGAGGTTGAAGAGACGATCCGCCCGGCGCTTCGTCGCCGAAACGCGGTCGAGCAGATGCCGCTATCGATGGGCATCGATGTCGCCGCCTATCAGGATGACGAGCAAATCGTGGTCCTCCGCCCCAGGGGAGTCGAGCCTGTATCGACCGTTTCGGTCGACGCCGCGCGCCGACAACTCAATGAGTCGGATGCCCTGGAAGCGGCCTTCGCCGAGGCGGGCAGCTCAGGCAGCCTCTTCCTACACGAGGCACATCGCCAGCGGCTCACGTCATTTGATAAAGTAAGTCCTTTCGGAAGCGAAAACACCTTCGTTTCGTTGGCCTCGCAACTGATGCCTTCGGGAGCCGAGAACCGGCGCCGGTTGATTCATAGCCTGGCCACCCGCGATGATCAGATCATGATCGACGGCGGGAACATGCTGCCGCTGGGGCAGGAAACCGCTCTGACTAAAGTGGTGGCAGCCTATCGTCAGCTGCCCGCGATTTCGTTCAAGACGTTGCCGCTAAGTCCTCAGCCGATTGTGATTCGCAGCGGGGTCCACAATGGCTCGACCTATCTCTATCTCGTCAATGACTCCGCTTGGCCGGTCACGGTTCGACTCAATGCCCAGGGTCCTGTCAATGTCGACGTTACCGATCTGGGCGGCTCAACCTCCGGTGCTCAGCTTGTCAACGGCCAGCTGACGGTGGAACTGACGGCTTATGATCTGGCCGCCTATCGATTCGCGGCCACGGGGATTACCTTCTCAGAGGGAAGTACAACGATCGCCCAGGAGGCTCAGACGGAACTTGCCAAGCGCATCGATTCCATGGTGGCGCGGGCGACGGCATTGGGGATGTCGAAGGCCATCGATGTGCTTGAAAACCCTGACTTCGAGTCGCCAGCCCCGGCCAATCAGATTCCCGGCTGGAATTTCGATGGCGAGGTTGGCAGTCGCGTCGATCTCGATGCGTCACAAGCCAAGAGTGGCAATCGATCGGTGCGGCTGTCGAGCAGTGGTCGGCAATCGCTACTCGTTAGCGATCCCTTTCCGATGCCGCCCACAGGTCGGTTGGCCTTTTCCGTTTGGCTCAAGACCGAACCGAACAAACCGGTGCCGAACTTGCGATTGGCCATTGGTGGTCAACAGGCGGACGGACAGGGATATTATGGATTTGGCAGAATCGATCGACTGAATCGCGCCAACAATAAGGGCTGGCAGCATACTCAGTTCCAAGTGGATAATCTTCCGCCGGGAGGTGGGGGCGTCTTGCAGATTCGCTTCGATCTCATGGGAGAGGGAACGGTCTGGATCGATGACATAGAAGTCTCTTCGATGTACTTCAGTCCGCAAGAGCGAACGCAGTTGTCACGAATGATCACGAAGAGTCGTCTATTGCTAAACGACGGCCGAATCTCTGAGTGCACCACACTCCTACGCGGATACTGGCCCCAGTTTCTGGAGGAACATGTGGAGGTGGAAACACCGCGCGTTGCCAAGACGCCGCCCAAGGCGCGCGCGCCTCAGGCCGAGGCGCCACCGGCCAAACCGGCCGAGGAGCCGAAAGAGAGTTGGTGGAAGCGTGGCCTGCCGAGTTTTCTAAAATAGGCAGGTCGCGGGGCGACTAACCCGGCGGCCAGGAGAACGAGCGGCCGCCCATTAGATGGAAGTGCAGGTGGTCGACGGTCTGTCCCGCTTCGGCCCCGCAATTGACCGCCACACGATATCCGCTATCGAGCTGCAGTTCGTTGGCCAGGCGGTGAATGACCATCATCATGTGCCCCAGCAGGGCCTCGTCTTCGTCGCGCAGGTGCGCCAGCGACGCGATCTCCTTCCTGGGAATCACCAGCACGTGGGTCGGCGACTGGGGCGCCACGTCGTTGAACGCCAAACAATGTTCGTCTTCGTAAACGATATCGGCCGGAATTTCGCCGTCGATGATCTTCTTGAAGATCGTCTTTTCACTCATGACACGATCCGTAGGGGTGCTCAAGGAGAAGAGAACGACTCGAGCGAGATACACTCCTCGGCCAACAGCTTGGGAATGTCCTCGACGACCGGATAGAGTAGCTTGCCGTCCTCTCGCACCAGTCCCTGATCGAGCAAGACTTCGATCTGTTGGCCGGAGCGGTTCGTCAGCTGATCGTTCTGAATCGCCTTGTTGATCTCGTCGATGAGACTCGGGTCGGCCAGTCGAAGTGACTGACCGTCGATGGGACAGCGGAGGATATCCAGCAAGTCTTGACGAATCATCGAATGGTGAGGCAAAGGGACAGAAACAGGGACGACGCGGCAACCTTGAATATAGCCGACCGGGCAAGATGCTCCCAGCGGGCCAAAGCGGGCGGAGGCTCTCAACTGGCGGAGACACCGGGCGGCAGGTACTCCCGGAATCGCGCGATCCGCCATTTTCCCCGCTCGCTGTCGTCTCTTTCTCGCTCTAGGGTCAGCTGGACGAAGAACGATTCCGGCCGACCATCGCGCAGGAAGGTGATGACAAACACCGATATGACGCGATCGATTTCTCCGTCTTGATGGCTCGACTCGGTCGCGAAGTGATCGATGGTCACACGGGCGCTTCCCAGCGTGAACAGGGTATGAATTAACCGCTCGTTGGCGAAGGCTTCCAATTCCGCTTTGCGCCGCTCATCGTCGAGGTAGTGATTGACCAAGGTCGTGTCGAATCGATTGCGCCGGGCGGTCGGGAGCCCCAGTTGGTGGGCTTTGGCCAGCTTGAATTTATCGGGCCGATCTTCTTCCTGGTCGTCCGCCTCGTTGAGCTTGGGAAGTCGAATCTCGCTGAGTAGCTCCAGCCATTCGATGCCAGCCTGTTCGGCTTGTGCGGCGATTCGTCGGCCTCGCGTGACGAAACGCGTCGGCGCCGCGGCCGCGATGATTAGCGCGACGGTGAGTGCGATCGTCGCCAGTCGTCGCCCTCGCAGAGCCGGTTGATCGCGGAGGCTGTAGAGCGAGAGCGCGGCGAGAAAGCTAGCCAGTAGTGGCACCCACCAGAGCATCCAGGTGGCAAACGCCACGAGCGAAACAACGGTCAGCAGAGCGGCCGCAATTGCCAGCCCACTGAATCGCCGATATTCGATTCCCTGCTCGCCGGCAGAATCGGCGAAGGGAGTGCGATCAGAGTCGTCTTGCGTCATGGTGTGGAAACATCCTTGCCTTGTGGCGTAGTTGCCCCCCACTTCCGTTTGGACAGAAGTCCGTTTTCATCTCGAAAATTGTGAAATCGCCGGGTCGCGTAATGCAGAATGAACTCCCCCTCGGGGTCGAAACTCGGTTGGTCCGTTCCGCCACTGCCGAGCGCGCTTGCTCGCGACATCTTCTGGGCCGAGTTCAGCCAGACACGATCGGGAGCCAGCGAAGCCAGTACGCCCGATTCGAATTGGGGTAACAGGGCGTTGCCAAACGCGTCGCGCTGCAGCGGCGCCGTGTGCAGGGTCATCGAGGTGAAGCAGACGAGCACCCAACCGGTCACAAGCGCCAGAGCGAATCCGACGATCTGATCGACTTTCGCTCCGATGCTGACTTTGACCGTCGACGCGATGTTGGTCAGCACTTGCATAACGGCGAACGTTACCGCGAAGAGCCCCCAGAGAATAGCGAAATCGATGAAGTAGCCAGAGCCTTGCCAGGCGTAGTGGGCTCGCGTGGCAAGCGGCTCAAAAGCATTGGTGGCCACTAACGCGGCAAAGACGACATTAACGAGCGTGATCAGATTGTACCAGAAGCCCTCCGGGCCAACGGCGGCAAACACGGCGAACAGAATCCCGAGCATGGAGATGATGAGGAGTATTTGCATCGTTGGTGGCCGCTATTGTTTGAGAACGCGTGACAATTCTTCGACCGATGTTTCGCCTCGTCCCGCCATCACCGCCCCAAAGTCGCGTATCGAGTGCATGCCCTTTTGCTCGGCGAGTGTCTTCAGACCTTCCAGGCTCGGTTTGCCCAGCAGCAATTCGCGGATCGCGTCGTCGATGACCAACATTTCGAACAAGGCTGTCCGTCCTCGATAGCCGATGCCACGACACGCCTCGCAGACCTGCTCCGAATTCTGTGGGGGCCGATAGAGTGTCTTGATGCGGTCGGTAGGGAGCCCCAGTTGTTGTAGCACCTTGGCCGGCGCTTCGTACGGCTCCTTGCAATGTTCGCAGAGGCGGCGGATGAGCCGCTGGTGAACCACACAGGAGAGCACCGGGGCAAGTTCCTTGGGCGGCGTCTTCAACATCAAGACACGCACGACCGATTCCACGGCACTCTTGGCCGCGATGGTGGTCACGATCATACACTCTTCGCGAGCCTGGCGGCAAAGCAGCCGGGTCGTTTCGACATCCTTCAAACCACGTACGACCAGCAGGTCAGGCCAGGAGCGGATTACCGAATTGATGGTCTCAGCCGTACTGCCTCCGCTGGCCACTTGGTAGACTTCCGTCGCGTCGATTTCCCGCTCATACTTTTCCGCCGACTCGACGACAACACAGTCGCGGCGGATACGATCGGTCCCGGTGAGCACGGTATCGATCGTGGTGGAGAGTCCCCCGCCGGGCAGCCCGGAGAACAGGATCATCTGATTCTTGTCATCGATTCGCTCACGCAGTACGTCGGCAATCTTGGGGTGCATACCCAGCGATTCGAGCGAGTCAAACGGACAGACGAGTGTTTCCAGCTTGAGGATCACTCGGATCGCCCCTTCTACTTTTTGGTGGGTGACCTGACAGACGTACTTCACATCTTGGAGTTCAAACTCGAAGTCTCCCCGCGCGGTGGCGCGCTCCCCCGAGGGGTCGCCGGTACAGATTGCGCGGACGACGATCAGGATCGGATCGACGGTTTCTCGAGTTCGTGGTGCGATGTTGTGCCAGACGCCGTCGATCAGATAGCGCATGGCCACTTCTTCACGCCCCACGTCCATCATCACCGCGTCGGCGCGATGAGCCAATAGTTCGCTCAGCAACTCACCGGCCGCATCGTACCCGGGAAGCGTTGTGGCCCCGTTGCTAATGGCGTCATTCGCGGCCTCGTTATCTCCACACCGTGAACGCAATCGGACGGCATGCCGGGGGCCGACCACCTCCCGCTTCGGCTTGCCGCCGAGACCGATGGCGTGTAACCGAGAGGAGAACCAGTCGCTCAGATGTGTCGGCGTCAGAACACGCTGCTCCGGTTCGACCGTACGATTGCGCATGCCGACGTAAGCACCCAAAGGCGCGATGTAGGCGACTGCCAGCAAGCTCATGCCCAAGGCAAAGTTCGACGCGATCCAGAACAGCGCGAGCGCGGCGACAAACGTTCCAGCGATAATGGGGATCCAGAGCTTGAATCGAATTCGCAGGCCCTGGGAGTCTTGATTGACCCAATCGGTCGTCTTGACCCAGCCGAGGAATAATAGCCAGACGACGGAGAGTTTTAGCCAGCTGAAGTAGTGGCCGTCGCCGCGAAAATCGTCGAAGTGTTTCAGTTTGTAGTAGGGCCAGGTGTCGCTGTCGGCCGCCAATCCAAGACTCGGCATCCCCAGGAGGATGAAGAGCGGGACGGCGGTGAAGATGGCGACGCGAAGCATGCGAGGATGGTCAATCGTGGATTAGGGGGTCGTACTCAGCGGCTCGCGCCAGCGGACCGGGATGCCGCGTTCGTGCATCACCTGTTTTGTCTGGTCGATCGTGTACTCTCGAAAGTGAAAGATACTGGCTGCCAACGCGGCATCGGCCTTGCCCAACTCAATGGCGTCGGCCAGGTGTTCGGGTTTACCAGCTCCTCCACTCGCCACGACCGGAACAGAAACCGCCTCGCTGACCGCGGCGGTCATCTCCAAATCGTACCCATCCTTTGTGCCGTCCCGATCCATCGAAGTCAACACGATTTCTCCGGCGCCGAGCTGTTCGACTTCGCGAGCCCAAGCGACGGCTTCCAGGCCGGTGGCGACTCGCCCTCCGCTGGTGAATACTTCCCAGAATTCCTGGCCGTCACGCACGACTCTTTTGGGATCGATATTCACCACAATACACTGGCGACCGAAGCGACGGGCGGCGCGGCGGACGAGATCGGGATTGTTAACCGCGGCGGAATTGATGGAGACCTTGTCGGCGCCCGCGCTGAGCAGCGCCCGAATGTCGTCCAGTTCGCGAATTCCCCCGCCAAAGGTGAACGGCATGAAGACCACCTCGGCGGTGCGGCGAGCGACGTCGAGCATGAGCTCGCGGCCTTCGTGTGTGGCGGTGATGTCCAAGAAGACAAGTTCATCGGCACCTTCGCGCTCGTATCGCGAAGCGACCTCGACGGGATCGCCGGCGTCGCGCAAATCGACAAAATTGGTCCCCTTCACCACGCGGCCGCGGTCGACATCGAGACAGGGAATGATGCGTTTGGCAAGCATCGGCAAACACGCGAAAACGACAGATGAGCCCCGCAAATCCAGCTGGAAACTGTGAGTTTTTACTGTAAGCCGGCCGCCGGGGCGGGTCAACGGCCTGGAGCCTCAAGTCGAGGAGACTTATCATGGAATGTCATTCATTCCTCGGTGCGCCGCTGGCAGGTTGATTGCCCCTTTGCAGCGGCGCGAGTTCCCCCTCGGTTTTCACTGATTCCGGGCAGTCGCCGTCCCGCCATGCCCCGAGAATCCCCGCTATGCCCCAAAAATCATCGACCCATCCGAACCGCGATGTCCGCATGCGTGGGTTTGCCAGTCGTTCCACGGTCGAACAGGCCCTGGCCTGGCTCGAACCGCACGAGCGACCTTTGGAAGCGGAAACGGTTCCGCTTGCCGACGCCGCCGATCGAGTCCTTGCCCAGCGCGTGGAGAGCGGCGTCGATGTGCCGCAGTTCCGCCGGGCGATGATGGATGGCTTCGCCCTGCTGGCAACTGACACCCAAGGTGCGACGACTTACAACCGGCTGATGCTCCGTGTCGTCGGCGAGGCATGGCCCGGTCGACCATTTGATGGAAAGGTGGAGCCAGGAACCGCTGTGCGGATCATGACCGGGGCACCGATGCCCGAGGGGGCCAACGCGGTTCTCCCCGTCGAACAGGTCGAGATCGAAGGCGACCAAGTGGCGCTGTTGGGAGAAGTTCCGCCAGAGAAACATGTCGGTCGCATCGGCGAAGATATCGCGCGAGACAGCGAGGTGCTACCGGCTGGTCGTCGGTTGCGGCCACAGGACCTCGGAGTGCTCTCTTCGGTCGCGGTGGCCCGGGTCCCAGTCGTGCGGCGGCCACGCGTGCGGATCGTCGTCACCGGCAACGAGATCTTGCCAGCCGGCTCGACGCCTGGTCCCTATCAGATTGTCGATGCCAATGGCCCGATGCTCGAGTCGCTGATCGAACGCGACGGAGGTGTGCCGATCTATCCCGGCATTGTCCCCGATGACAAGCAGGCTATCGCGTCGGCGCTTGAGGACGATTGTGATGTGGTGCTTGTCTCGGGTGGTTCGAGCGTGGGACAGGAAGATTACGTTCCTGTGTTACTGGCCGATCGTGGCGAACTGGCGATTCACGGAATCGCCATGCGGCCCAGTAGCCCGGCCGGGATGGGGACGCTTGCCAAGCGGATTGTCTTCCTGTTGCCCGGCAATCCGGTGTCGTGTCTTTGCGCTTACGATTTTTTCGCCGGACGGGTGATTCGGGCCCTTGGAGGACGCCTCACCGACTGGCCCTACCAACGGCGACGACTACCGTTGGCAAGTAAACTGGTATCGACCGTGGGGCGCGTCGACTACGCTCGGGTGTTGATCAACGACTCGGAAGAGGTTGAGCCGTTGGCGATCTCGGGGGCTTCCATTCTCTCCTCAACAACCCGTGCTACCGGTTTTGTGATTATCCCAGGCGACAGCGAGGGCTCTCCTCCCGGAGCGGAGGTCGATGTCTACCTCTACGATCAATAGAGGTGAACAAGGACCGGTCTGAACCAGACGATTCACAGAGTCGAGTCCTGCCGCTGCCTGTCGTCGAGTCATTCTCAAGTAACACAAGTGAAAGAACACTCCCCCGCCCTCCCCTCCCCGGCTCCTATGTCCGCACAGAATCAGTCTCAATTTCTGAATGTCATCGATCGTGACGAGGCGGAGCGCCGATTTCATGCGGCGCTCAATCTAGAGCCGACCGGCGAGGAAACGATTTTGCTAAGCGAGTCGCTGGGCCGAGTGCTTGCCAGCGACGTTGTCGCAACGGTCGACGTGCCGAACTTCGACCGCTCGAATTTCGATGGCTTCGCGGTGCGGGCGGCCGATACGTTTGGCGCCAGTGAGAGCGATCCGCGGCGTCTAACGTTGATCGACGAGCCCATTTCCACGGGAGTGGTTCCGTCGTGTGAGCTGGCACCAGGCATGGCTGTGCCGATCGCCACCGGGGCGATGGTCCCCCGCGGTGCCGACGCGATCTTAATGATCGAGCATGGCGACATCGAGGGGGCGCAAGTCGTGGTCAAGAAATCGGTGGCCTCGGGGTTCGGGGTCTCGTTCGCCGGCACCGATATTGCTCGCGGGCAGATCGTGCTATTTGCATCCCAATTGTTGACCAGTCGCGAGACCGGAGTGTTGGCCGCGATTGGTGTGGCGGAGGTCGCTGTGAGGCCGCGAGTTCGTGTGGCCGTGATCTCGACCGGTGACGAAATCCTTTCTCCCGGCGAAGCGATGCAACCGGGCATGATTTACGACAGCAACGCGCAAATCATCTCCGACGCGGTTCATGAGTTGGGAGCGGAGGCGCAGGTGTTGGGCATCGTTCAGGATGATGCCGAGAAGTTGCGAAAGATGGTGCGTGCCGCACTGGAGACGGCTGACGTGGTGGTTTTGTCGGGAGGAACCAGCAAGGGACACGGTGATATCTGTTATCACGTTGTCGACGAACTGACGGAGCCTGGCATTCAAGCCCACGGCGTTGCGCTCAAACCGGGCAAACCAATTTGTCTGGCGGCCCATCACGGCAAGCCGGTGGTGATCCTGCCCGGCTTTCCGACCTCGGCGATATTTACGTTCCACGAATTCGTAGCCCCGGTGATCCGACGGTTGGGTGGAGTGCCGGCGAGTGAGATATCGACCGTGTCGGCGCGGCTGGCCGTTAAGGTCAACTCGCAGGTCGGGCGAACCGAGTACATGCTGGTCGGCCTAACGCATGGTGACTCGGGCGAGTTGATCGCCTATCCGATGGGCAAAGGCTCAGGCAGTGTGACCACGTTTAGCCATGCCGACGGGTTCATCACGATGGGGCGCCATGAGGAAATCGTCGATGCCGATGCCGAGGTTCAGGTACAACGGTTGAGTCGCGATCTGCAGGTCGCCGATCTGGTCGTCGTTGGCAGCCACTGCGTAGGACTCGACTATCTACTCGGACAGCTTCAGAGGCGGGGCTTCGACACAAAATTCTTCGCGGTTGGTAGTACCGCCGGACTGGCGGCCGCCGAGCGGGGAGAGTGCGACTTGGCTGGCATCCATTTACTCGATGAACAGACGGGCGAGTACAACCGGAGCTATGTTTCTGAATCGTTAGAACTTGTACCCGGATACGGTCGGCAACAGGGAATCGTCTATCGCGCGGGCGATCCACGCTTTGAAGGTCGGACCGCTCATGAGGCCATCGAAGCGAATAAGAACGATCCGGAGTGTGTGATGGTAAATCGCAACCAGGGAAGTGGAACTCGGATCCTGATCGATCAACTGTTGGGAACCAAGGGTGATCGAACAGCCAGCAAGGGCTCGGTGACGGAAACCGCCCTGCCCTCGGGTTACGCCGTGCAGGCCAGCAACCACAGTGCCGTGGCGGCGGCCGTGGCCCAGGGGCGCGCGGACTGGGGGATGAGCATCTTTCAGATGGCCGAGCAGAACGGCTTGGGATTCTTGCCGTATCGGGATGAACAATTCGATCTTGTCGTGCCAAGATCTCGCAGCGAGCGGCCGGCGATTCGGGCTTTGCGCGAATTGTTGGCGGACGAAGAGATCCGTGAGGCGTTGCGCGGGCGTGGTTTTCGCTTGTAACGAACCGGCTGCCGCCGCGCGGCGGAGGCACGGAGGCTAGACCGCGACGGCTCGGGTTAGAATCTCGCCGCGGCCCCCCTCGATCAAATCGCCGTGATTAAGCACGACGTCGGTCGGTGGCAGTTCCACCACGGCTTGAAAGCCGAGCTCCCGCAGCTGTCGAAACGCCGTTCGCAAGAAGACCGGATCGCAAGCGGCGCCACGTTTGAAAGTTGGCAGCAAGACGGGTGCCTTGCCAAACAGGCCGATTGTGCCTCGTCGCATTCCGGCACCAGCTCGAATTCCACAGTCACCAAACACGAAGATGCTGCCTGCGATCATGTTGAAGCCTGGGACATCGCCACATGAGCCGCCGATGGCGATCATGCCGCGGCGCATCGTCAGGCCAACTTCGTTGCCGGCGTTGCCTTCGATGAGGATGGTTCCCCCGGCCATGCCGCGGGTTGAACCACGATAGGCGGAGCCGACAAGATGACCGGCATTGCCGCAGACGTGAATCAATCCGCGACGCATTTCGGAGCCGACCCAGCCCCCCGCATCGCCATCGACGTCGATTCGTCCGCCGCCCATTTCGCTACCGATGTGTCGCCCGGCGTTTCCATGGATGTGGATCTCGCCCTCGGTCATTCCCGCGCCGATCCAATGCACGCCGGAGAGATCGCCTTCGAATTCCATGCGGCCGTCGGAAGAGTCACCGCTGACTTGGAACATTTCTGCCAGTGGAAGCTGGACGTTCCCGTGATGGATCTGAAATCTCTCAATATCGGAGACCGACATGGAACGAGTCACATCGGGCGTGAGGCCCTCGACCTCAACGGGAACGCTGGTCTGGCCGGTATAGGTTAACTTGAGTGACATCTTATTTATTCGATTCTTGTAGTTGTTGTTTCTTGTCCCGCGCCTGAGCCTAAGCGGCGACAGATTGAATTGGGTATACTGTTCGTTTTGCTGAGAGCTATTGGGCAAAGGGCCTCATCAATTGTCTCAGTTTCTTAACTTTCCAAATCGATATGAGCAAGTACGGCGGCATCATTCTCTGTGGCGGCAAGAGCAGCCGGATGGGCTTGCCCAAGGCGACCTTGCCCTTTGGCGACGAGTTGATGTTGCAGCGCGTCTGTCGACTGCTCGACAGCGTGGTCGACGAGTTGATCGTGGTGGCCGCACCCCGACAAGAGCTGCCCCCGCTGGAAGCTTCGATTCGGATCGTTCACGATCGACGCGAAGGACGTGGGCCGCTGGAAGGACTGGCCGCGGGGCTCTCGGCATTGGATGAGAGTGTCGAGGCGGCCTATGTCACCGCCTGTGACGTTCCGCTGCTGTCGACCGGTTTTGTGCTCCGCATGTTCGAGATGCTTGAAGCGGGAATGGCAGACGGTGCTCGGGCGGAAATTGCCGTGCCGAAGGTGGATGGATTTCATCACCCCTTGTCGGCCGTGTATCGAAGATCGGTGCTTTCCGCCATCGAGGCCCTGCTGGCCGCGGATCGCTTGCGGCCGTTCTTTCTCTTCGAACAGGTGGCGACCCGCGAGATTGAACCGGCCGAGTGGAGCGATGTCGACCCGCAGTCGGCTACATTGGCGAACCTGAATCATCCGGCCGACTACATCCAGGCCATCGAACAAGCCGGACTGGAGATTCCAGCGGCGCTCCGCGAACGTCTTGTCTGAAGAGCGGGCGGCACACGGTGCTGGCCGAACGTTGTTGTCGTGGTGTGTTGTCATCCGAATCAGCTCTTGCACTCCACTTCAACCGGATCGTGGAGGTAGTCTTTGGAGACCGGATAGTTACGAAAGCGAATGGAGTAGAATTTCTCGAACCACTCGCTGATCTCCGTTTCTCGACCGACGTCGTAACCCGGTTCGACGTGTAGTGAGCTCCCTTGGGGTGCGAACCGCAATTCGGTATCGTCGACCACGATTTGGCCGCTCTTGATCACCGTCCGGGGCATCTCGAACATCAATTCCTTGTTCTCATGCGGCGTGTAAATCGTAATATCGGCGTCGGCGCCCGGACCGAGGTGTCCCTTGTGGGTCAGACCGAGGATGCGGGCCGGACCGGCTCGCGTGATGATGGCGATCTCGTTGAGCGTGTACTCGCGATCGATGTCGGGGAAATGGCACCGCTCGCGGACCTCCGGGTGGCAAGTCTTGAGAATGTCTTGGCGATAGGTGCGGTCCATCAGCAGACGCACAATCTGCGGATAAGCCCGAAAAGACGCGCCGTTAGGATGATCGGTACTCATCACGACTCGCCAGGGATCCTTAACCATCAGATACCAGTCGAGGCCGATTCCCCATTGCAGGCCGTGAACGAGGCTCTTGTTGCGATACTTGATTGGGGCGATACCGCAGCCCGACTCCATCTCGGTGTCGCCGCTGTACCACTTGCTGCCGTAGAGGTTGGCCAGGTAGTAACCGAGCGGTCCATCGCCCGTCATGCTGGTCGTTTCACCGAACATGACCTGCCCGACATCGACCGTGATGTTGTCGTTCTCATTGAGATAGTCGACCAGTGGCGCGACCTTGGAGTTGAAGGTGTTCTCGTCGGCGTCTCCGCCACCGTAGCTGTGGAACTGAATATGAGTCAGGTGGCCTTGATGGCCATCGAGCGCCCGCATTGTCTCTAGCGTCGTTTCCCAGTTGCCCGGCATGCCGAGATTATTGCAATGAATATGGACTGGATGGGGAAGGCCCAATTCGTTGGCCGCGCGGGTGACTCCGGAGATGATTTGGCGAGGCGTCACATCGAAGTGATCGACTGGCGAGTCGAGTCCCGAAACATTTCCGGCCTGTTGCTGTTTCCAGACTTCGACCCCGCCGGGGTTAACCAACTTGGGAGCGTACGCCTTGGAGGCGGAAATCAGCCAGCCCATAAAGTTGCGTAGCCGCTCGGGGTCGTTCTTCTGAATCGACTCCATGATGAAGTGATTGTTGCCAAGCAACACGTAGAAACCCTTGTCGAGGCAGGGCGTGTCGGCGAATTCTTCGTGAACATGACGGGCAGCCAGCGGGGGAATGGCGGCGTCGAAGGCGGTTGTGTAGCCAAGCCCGGCATAGGTGTAGCCGGTCGCGAAGGTGGATGGGGCGCTGCCCATGGTTCCACTGTGAGTGGTAGCGGTGCGATAGATCTTGGTGTCGGCCCGCTTCTGTTCGGGGCGCATCTTGCGGGCGACGTTGACCTTGGGGCCCGCGATATGGCAGTGCATATCGATTCCGCCCGGCATGACGACCAAGCCGGAGGCGTCCATGACCTTGGTGGGCCGAACCTCGGGATCGGAGGGGGGCTCGACGATTCGACCGTCCTCGATCCAGATATCGCGAACTTCTCCGTCAATATTGTTGGCCGGATCGTGGATTGTTCCGCCGGCAATTTTCCAAAGCGATGACATGATGTTTCGTGAGTTCCCTGAGCCAAGTGGTGGGGCTGTATTGTTCCGGGACGAATTCTCGTCCTGGGTTATTGAATCGGTGTTTGCGTCTTGGCGCTGTTATCGTGTGGCGTGAGAATGAACGCGACGCGCGGGCCGTTCTCCGTGGGCGTCGTCGATTCTCTGACCGCTTATGAAATCAACTTTCGAGTATCTGTCTTATGAAAGAACTAAATATCGCGTTTGAACAAATTAAGGCCGCCCGCGAGTATACGCTGACGCTTTTGGAGGATCTGGAACCGGAAGACTGGTTTCGCCGTCCGGCCGAAGGAGTAACGCACATCGCCTGGCAGGTGGGGCACTTGGCGATGGCCGAGTTTCGCCTCTGCTTGGAGCGGCTCCGTGACTTGCAGCCGGACGACAGGGCTCTGATTTCCAAGGACTTTTTGCGGATGCACAGCAAGGGATCGCAGCCGGTGGACGACTCGTCCAAGTCCCCTTCGCCTGAGGAACTGCGTGCCACACTCGATCGGGTGCACCAGCAAGTGATTCTCGAAGTGCCGCACTATATGGGGGATGACCTGAATGAAACACTGGTGAATCCTCATCCTATTTTCACGACGAAGCTCGAGGCACTCTATTTTTGTTCCAAGCACGAAATGCTGCATGCCGGACAAATTGGTCTCTTGCGTCGTCTGCTGGGGATGTCGCCAATTCGCTAGGTGAGTTGTCTTCGGTGGGAGCGTTGGGGTGAGAGCTTGTCAATTAGTTTTGGGAAGAGAAACGTTGCGCCGCGATCTCTTTCACACGTTTCTCCAGCGCATCGAGGATGTGGTAGTCGCTCGGGTGGGGTGATTCGAACGCCGGGCGAAGCGGAATCGGCACGTCGTCCATGCGATACACGGTCCCGGGAGCGTTGATGCCGTAGGTGGCCACCGTAAACGCGACGGCAGCCTGCTGGGTGGTGGGGGTGTCTTTGGGGTCGAGCGCGATGTAGGGAATGCTCGCCAGGTGCTCGCGTGCCGGCTGCGAAAAGTTGGCCATCGGATCGCTGGCAATGATCAGCGCCGCGTCGGCTTCGCCTTGAGCCAGCGTATCGGAGGTGGTGTATTCGCCCGGGTTGAATCGTGGATAGCCGCGACTCATGTTCACGCCAAACGGATAACCGGTTCGCCAGGAGACAACGTTGTCGGCCCCGGTAACGTTGCCATGTCCTCGATTTGGCTTGGCGACAAATCGTGTGTGGGCGTTCATGTCGCGGGTTAGAGCAAGCAGCGCTTCGCTGTTGCAGTGCTTGCCGCGGGTCATGGTGACCCCCATGCCAAAGAAGATGACGCCGAACTTCGAGGCCTTCATCTTGTCCATGAGTTCTTGCCACTGTGCCAACGGAGTGCCGGTCTCCTGTTCGACCAGTTCCGGGTCGAGTTCAATACCCCGGGCCAGGGCACGTAGTGTCCACAACGCTTCGAAATCTTTGCGAGGCTTGATTTGGATGAAAATGTCGGCCGCCTTAGCACTCTTGGTCTTGCGGACGTCGACGATTACGCAGGTGCGATCTTTGCGGCCGTTCGGGGTGAACAATCCCTTGGGCATTAAACTGTATTTGGTGAAATGTCGCGGATGACTCTCGGCCGGGTTGCTGCCCCAGAACATGATCATGTCGCCGCGATTGATGACTTCGCCGAGGGTACAGGTCACCTCTCCAACACCTTGAAACGCCATACCGCTGGGGCCGTGACAGACACTGGTTGTGGTATCGACTGTGCCGCCAATCCAGTCGCCGATGCCGACCGCTTTGCGTTGGGCCTCGCAGGGCGAATCGCTCAGACCGTAGATGATCGGGTATTTCGCCTGCGTCAGAATCTGGGCGGCACGCTCGATGCCTTCCTCGACCGAGGCGGGCTGGCCATCGATACGACAGCTGGGACCCTCTTCGATGTCGTGGTTTAAGAACCAGGCCTTCCCCAGTACGCATGCCCGCTTCGCTTCCTTAATCGAGTGACCTTCGACCTTCAGCTGAATGTCATCACACACGCATCCGCAGAAAGTGCAGGTCGCGTCCTCGACGATTTTGAGGCCGTCATCACCCGCGGCGGAGGTGCTGTCGCTTACGGTAGCCATGAGAATCCTCGACGTTAACGGTTGTTCTTATGTCTATCTGATCTGATGCCTATCGGACCTGGGCCGATGTTCGACATTGAGCAATGCTCGCCATTTCCGCCTGAATCACAGTTTCTCCAACTCGACGTCAAAGCCCTTACTGGTGGGCATTCCCGAGCCGTGGGTGTCGCCGCCCATCAGCCGGCTGGAAAGGTCGCCGTAGGCGATGAATAGCAGCCCTGGAGGCAACTCGTCACCCTTGGCCGGTTTGACGGGTAACTCGATCTGACCGATCTCGTTGGTGATGCGAACACGATCACCTTCGGAGAGTTCGAGCCGTTCCATGTCCTGCGGAGCGACTTGCAGGGTGTTGATCTCCGACTGGTACCCTTCGAGGCTTTTCCCTTCGCTGATACCACAACCTTGCTTGCTGGTGCGACCCGGAATGAGAATGAAGGTATGGCTCATCGATGACAGGTGGGGATCGAGGGATAGGGACATCGCGAGACGGTGACATCGCGGGACGGTGACATCGCGGGAGGGCGGCCCCGTCGGCGCGGCGTCAGATTGGGCGGCGGTCGCTCAATCGAAGCATCCATATTAGCTGGCGAGCCGATTTCTTCCTAGGCTATGCAGGTCGACCAACCAAGCTACGCAGTCCGAGCGAGACTCGCCAAATGACGGCGAATCGGTCATTGCCAGGAGAGGGGGAGCGGGCCTCCTCCCTCGCGGCTTTGGAGGGCCTTCAGGGCAACCTAGGGGAGCTTCTGAACGTCGACAATCCCCGCATCGATATACTGGCCACCGTCGGTCTGGTGGCAGTGAATGGCGATGACGTTCTTGCCCTTCTTGATCGCCGCAATGAATTTCTTGTCCAGCGGGATCAACACATAGCTGTCGGTGTAGCCGGGGGCGTCGACGACCAGCTGGCCGTTGATATAGACCTCGGCGCCTTCATCGTGATGGATTCGCAGATGCGGCGACTCCATCTCGGTGCTGGCCAGGTCGAAACTGCGGCGAATCCAGATGTCGGTTCGGTCCCAGGTTGTCCCCGACTTATCGCCCGGGGTGGGCCGGGTGCCGAATCCGCCGGCGCCCTCTTTCCAACTCGAATCATCGAAGTCAGAGTTCTGCCATCCGACAGGCGGGGAATTGGTCGTGTATCGCCACGACTGAGGCGAGTACTCGGAAGTCGGCAGCACGATAACCTCTTTCTGAGTCGGGGGCAGATAAGCCGTGCGGTTTACTTTCGCCATCCGCTCGGGATCCATCTTGATCACTTCGCGGTCGTAGGTCATTAGGCCGTTGACCTCACCTTCGACGTCGGTCGTCTGCGTGTAGACCGCGGCCGCCAGACCGGTATCGATGAGGGGCCGCATCTTCTCGACTAGATTGGCGTAAGCCGCTTCCAGATCGGCCGAGCTGTTGTAGTTGCGGTACCCCCAGTTCTTCTTGTCTTGCCAAAGATGCCCCTTGGTGACGAGACCGAGGCCACCGTACTCCCCGAGCACGGCCACGCGCCTCTCTTCCAGTTTCGGCTTTGCGGGACCGGGGTAGGAGTGGATATCGTGCGTGTCTCCGCTGCCACGATCGGCCCAGCCACTGGGACCATCGACCAAGCGCGAGGGGTCGTATGCTTTGACGCCGGCCAAGACCCGATCGGTGTCGAACTGTCCCCAACCTTCGTTGAACGGAACCCACATCACGATCGAGGGATGATTGCCAAACGAATCGATCATGCGTCGCAGTTCGAGTTCGTATTGGCGGGCGGACGAAGGAGAGCGATCGAAATCGGGTTCATGCGATCGAATGTACTTATCCCCGCTCGGCATGTCTTGCCATACCAACAGGCCCAGCTTGTCACAGTGGTAGTACCAGCGAGCTGGTTCAACCTTGACATGTTTGCGGACCATGTTGAACCCAAAATCCTTGGTGATCTCCAGATCGTACTTGAGGGCTTCGTCGCTGGGAGCGGTGTAGAGCCCATCGGGCCACCAACCCTGGTCGAGCGGTCCGAATTGGAACAACGGAATGTCGTTGAGCAGCAGGCGATTGATGCCGGCTTCGTCCTTGCCGGTGGAGATCTTTCGCATCCCGAAGTAGCTGCCGACCTGATCGAGCATCTCGTCACCGCGCTTGATGGTGACTTGGAGGTCGTACAGCCAAGGGGCATCGGGACGCCACAGCTTGAGTGGAGCGACTCCCACCGAGATCGTTTTGCCGACCTTGCCCATCGCCACCAGTGGGGGCATTTCGCGGGCAGTGTCACCATTGGTGAGCCCCGTCACTTTGATCTCGACAAGGTCTTCCGGACCGGCGCTGGCGCCATGGACCGTAATATGGACTTTGCGATTGTCGACATCGGGTACAATCTTGAGCGAATCGATGCGGGTCTCAGGGACCGGTTCTAGCCACACACTCTGCCAGATACCGGTGACCGCCGTGTACCAGATGCCCTTGGGATCCTTGACCTGTTTGCCGCGTGGTTGGGTGCCGTCATCGGTTGGATCGAACACGGCGACGACAATTTCCTGCTTGCCACTCGGCTTGAGAGCATCGGATACGTTGAAGGAGAAGGGATCGTAACCGCCGCGATGTTCACCGACCGGTTGGCCGTTGACCCAGACTTGGGCTTCCCAGTCGACCGCTCCAAAGTGCAACAGGACTTGTCGACCTTTCCACTCTTCCGGGACTTCGAACGTGCGTCGATACCAGAGGCGATTCTCGCCACCGACTTTCTTCATGACGCCCGATAGCGCCGACTCGACCGGGAACGGAACGAGAATCTCGCCCGCAAACTTCTCCGGCTGCTTATCGTATCGAGGGACGATGGCATAGTCCCAGAGGCCGTTCAGACTCTTCCAGTCGTCGCGAACCATCTGTGGACGCGGATACTCGGTATGCACTTTGTCGGGAGACAAACTCTTGCCCCAACGGCTTAGAAGCGGGCCGTCGCCCGGTTTCCATTCCGCTTGGGCGGCGGAAGCAAGTCCCAGACAAATCATGACGATCGCGATTGTTCCGACGATCTTCATCCATCATTCCTTTCGTTAGTCGAGCCGCGACCCATCAGGGACGCTGTCGCTGGATATTGTTTCTTGCCCCGTACTGAGAGGAGCAGGGCCACGCTCAGGACCTCGGAAACTCAGTCTGTCGGGCCTGACGAAGACCGGTTCCGATCCTCTCCAGGAGCAGTTTTCGGGTTCTTTTCAAGCTCTTCTTTTAACCCAAATTCCCGGTACATACAAGCAATCGACAACCTTCTGAGAACCCGGCTGTTGTCGCACCGGCGGGCCTAACTTACGATAGAACCAGACCCTACGGAGAAACGCGGTGATGCGGTCAGAACAAATGAATATGCGTGCACGTCACAGTGTCCGGTGGCCGCTCCGGCTGGCCGTCTTCATGGCGATCTGCCTGTTCCTGGCCAGCGCCGCCTGGGCTGAGGGAGATGCGGCTGTGGCCGCCGATCCTTCGGTGAAAGGGGGATTCGCCAAGACGCTGGCGTATCTGTTTGTGATCGTCGTCATCGCACTGGGCGTGATCGTCGTCTGTAGAACGACCAGCCGAGATGAGCACTCAGGATCGATCCACACCGATCAAGAAGATCGTTTGCCGGGCGAGTACTAGGCACCTTGAGAAGCCCGCGATGCGGGCGACTAGGCGGCCTGATGAGTGGCAGCGCTGGCGTAGAATTCTCCGATCGCCTCGACGACCGTTCGCTGCTCACCTTCCGTTAGCTCCGGAAAGATCGGCAGGGCGAGTACCTCGGCCGCGGCTCGATCTGTTTGTGACAAAGCGTCACTCCCATAGTCGAGCGAGCTGAAGCACTCCTGTTGGTGCAATGGCACCGGATAGTAGATTTCGCTGCCGATACTTCTTTCGCTCAGATAAGTACGTAGCGCGTCGCGTCGGCCGCCCGGGACGCGAATTGTATATTGGTTCCAGACGTGTCGGCCGCTGCTCGCCTCGGATGGACCGACGGGCAGATCGATCTCGTCAGACAGACCAGCCTCGTTGAGCAGTCGTGTGTAACGCTCAGCGTTTTCTTGTCGCTGATCACTCCAGCGTTCCAGGTGAGGCATTTTCACATTGATCACTGCGGCCTGGATTGAATCGAGCCGGCTGTTAATGCCGACGACCTGGTGGAAATAACGAGGTCGCATACCGTGTCCTCGCAGCAGTTGCAGCTTGTCGGCCAACTGATCGTCGTTGGTGGTCAACATGCCGCCGTCGCCCATGCCGCCAAGATTCTTGGTCGGGTAAAAGCTAAAGCAGCCGATCTCACCAATCGAACCAGCTCGCACCCCGTTGTGCTCTGCGCCAATCGCCTGGGCGGCATCCTCAATCACGGTGAGCGAGTGCTCACGGGCAATGTCGTTGATCGAGGTCATGTCGGCACACTGACCGAACAGGTGCACCGGGATAATCGCCTTGGTCGCTGGTGTGACCGCCGCCGCGACGGCGGCCGGGTCGAGGTTGTAGGTTTCGGGGGCGATGTCGACAAAGACGACCTTGGCACCGAGTCGTGCCACGGCACTGGCCGTCGCGAAGAACGTGAAACTTGGCACAATCACCTCGTCGCCCGGTCCGACATCAATGGCCATCAGGGCTAACAGCAAGGCGTCGCTTCCCGAGGCGCATCCAATGGCATGTTTGGCTCCAGAGCACTCGGCGACCGCGGCCTCCAACTGCTTTACTGCCGGCCCAAGGACGAACTGACCCGAGCGACAGACTTCATCGATGGCGTCACGGATTTCTTGTTCGAGCGGACCGTTTTGCCGAGCAAGATCGAGGAGTGGAACGGGCGTCGTCGAGGCGTCGGTGACCGTGGCCGGGGCTTTCATACGTAACACTATCTTCATCAAGAGGAATTACTGCGAGGGAATATCGCAGGGGATCGAAATTAGCGGCGCAACGGTAGGAATTCCTGGCACCGCGGTCAAGGCCTTCATGGCACTCGGTACGGCGGGCGGGGCGCTGTCAACGCTAGCGTTTCGCTCGTTCGGCCTCCTTCTCCGCGATCCCCAGTGCTGAAGGTGGATTTTCGAGTGTTGGGTTAGCGCAGCAGGCGGAGAATCGCGTCGACGGGCGGACGATCGGCGGGTCCGCGACCGACATGGTGCAGTAGGATGGTGCCGTCGTGATCTGCAAGCACATCACCGCCTAATTGCGTGATGTCGTTGGTGGGGCGACTTGGTCGCCGGCCCCGGGCCAGTAGTTTCAGGTAGACCCAGAGCGCCGACGGCCCATACAGATCCCAGGCCCGCCCTCGGTGCATGCCGTAGGCTGTGGCTAGCTTGCGACTCTCGTCGACCAGCAGCGGCCATGGCAGTTGCATGTCCGCGGAATAGGTTCGAGCACGTTCAGGTGTCTCGAAGGTGACGACCAGCACCGCCAGGTTCAGCGCGTCGATTTCCTTTTCGTGCTGCTGCAACTGCAACAGGTGCTCTCGGCAAGGCAGTCAGCCGAGATGCCGGTGAAACACGAGCAACAGAGGCTGTCCGGCGAATTGTTCCAGTCGATAGGTCTTCCCGGTTGTGTCAGAAAGCTCAAAGGAGACCGCTCGCTGGCCCATAAGGTTTTTGCTCATCGTTATTTCGCGCTCTCACGGGGATGAATCGGTTACTCCGCTGGGATGCTGCGGTGCTACTACCGCTGTCTGAGGCTTCGACGAAACTGAGACTACCGGAAACTGAATCTAACCGTACGCGGTCTTAATTCCCAGTCGCTCACTCTCGCTTCTGGACATGGAACTTGGCGTTAAGCGGCTCCGTATGTCGCGAATCGCTGTTTGCCAGCAGTGCCAGCGGTCGATGTTAAACTTTGCGGGTTGTAAGGGTTGTACGGGTTCACCGGATTTTTCGGTTTCTGCCGGTGATATCGGTCGATGTGGTTATACGGGTGCCGGTCCAGGCCCCGATATCGACCCATCCACCAACATGAGAGAAGCGAGCCATGTCGGCGAAACATATCACATACGTGCTAACGATCTTTGCGGTAAGCCTCGTCGCGACAGCGACTGCCCACGCGCAATATGACGGCTATGGCTGTGCCAGCTGTGGAGGCGGATACGGTGGAGGACATGGTGGCTGGCTGGGCCTTGGCAACGACGAACCGCTGGTGAAACTTCGCGGTGGAGCCTTGTTCCTGCATCGTGACCGTCCTGAAGCCAAGGACCTTGTCGCTCGGCAGGATGCCTTTGGGGTATTTCCATTCTTGGACGCCTCCGATATCGGATTCAACCTGGAGACCGGTTGGGAAGCGGCCGCGCAGGTCGAGATGAACTGTTGCACGGCGTTCGAGGTTCGCTACTTCCAAGTTGACGAGATGACCAGCGGAGTCAATTTCGCCCCGGCCGACGGCTACGGGATGATCGTCGATGGCGGGACCGCGACCGGTATCCTGGGCGGCGCGTTCCCTGTTTCTGGAACCCTGCTCTACGACTCGAATTTGCGAAGCGCCGAAGCGAATCTCAAGGGCCACATCGGTCAGGTGAGTTTGCTGGCCGGCTTTCGTCACGTCGCGGTCGATGAGCTGCTCTCACTGAATCTGGCCGATACTTCCACCGCCTCGAACAATCTCTTCTACAGCACGAACAACGAGTTGTACGGATTTCAGGTCGGTATTGAGGGTTCGCTGCTGCCAGCCGATTATGCCTGGCAGTTGGAGGGTGTGGCCAAAGTCGGCGTTTACGACAATCGCATCTCCTCCCGAAACGGAAACGTCTCGAACTTCACCACCGATAGCAACAACCGACTTAACGACAATAACACGTCGTCGGTGGCCGAATTGGGAATGGCCGCCTCATACGATCTCACGTACAACTTGGCGATTCGAGTCGGCTTGCAATTGTTGTGGGTCAACAACATCGCCTTGGCCTCCGATCAGCCGATCGTCAATGGAGTTCCGAACGTCGATCCGATCGACACCATCGATACCAGCGGAACCATTTTCTACACCGGAATCTTTGCCGGCTTTGAGTTCACGCATTAGTCGCGTGAAGAAGGTTCCGCTTCGAAATCGGCAAAGAATTGCCGGACGACCAAGGGCAAGAAAATCACGGTTTCTGCTCGGTGTCGAGCTGGGAGATAGGCAGGTCGACACGGACGACGGTCCCACCATCCGGACGACTCTCGATATCCGCGGCTCCACCGAACAGATGGGCTCTTTCGCGGATGCCACGCAAGCCGAAGCGATCGTGGGAAATTTGTTCCGGATCGAATCCGACGCCGTCATCTTGAATGGTGATGCTCAGTTGGTCGCCTTCCTGCGTCATACGTACGATCGCCTGGCTTGTCTGACTATGGTGCCGGACATTGTTCAGGGCCTCTTGGACAATACGAAAAATCGCACTCTCAAGCATCGGGTCCAACCGCTCAAACAAGACTTGATGAGCAAAGTCGACATCGAGTCCTCGCTTGCGCTCATCAGCCAGTAGGTGCTCGATGGCACTGACGATTCCCGACTCATCGATGACCATCGGGCGCAGATCGCTGATCATGCCCCGGCCCTCGTTAATGGCCTTCTTGAGCAACGAGATGACCATCTTCAAAGGAGTGGGCGCTGCCCCGTCGTCGTCCGGTCGCAGCGCTTCCGCCTGCATCTGCGCGCCGACGGCATATTGGACGAAGCCATCGTGAATTTCGAGGGCGACCGTCCGGCGTTCTCGTTCTTGCAAGTCGAGCAGACTTCGCAAGAATTCCTCATCGGATTTCAGCCGGTTCTCAGTGTTCTTTCGATCGGTAATGTCACGAGCGATGGCACACAAGTAGTCTTCCCCCAGAAAGGCCATGTAACCGGTCGATACTTCGACCGGAAAGATCTGCCCATCTTTTGTCTCATGGCGCGACTCGAACAGCATACGTCCGTGCTCGCGAAGCTGCCCGCGATTCGCTCCCCAACGGGCTCGCGGGTAGTCGGGATCGATATCCCAGACGTACATCGATAGCAATTCCTCGCGCGAGTAACCGAGTTTCTCACAGGCGGAGCGGCTGACGTCAAAGAAACGGCCTTGATCGTTGATCCAAAAGATCGAATCCGCCATGTGATCCATGGCGAAACGGACCACGCGCAACTCGTTCGTTCTCTCGGCAACGAGCAGTTCGACCTGTCGCTTTCGACCTGTGACCAACAGAGTCGAAATGACCACCGAGACTGTAAACAGAAACCCGATGGCCAACTCCCCCCATAGCTCGCGATTGTGAGCGGTCTTCATGAACAGGGTACTGGGAGTCGCTTGCAGCTGCCAACTTCGACCTCCCACATCGAATTCACTGACCGACCTCAGGCGGATCTGTTCAGGGGTCGCGGCCTTGTCGACTTCTTCCGGCGATTGTCCGTAGAGCAGTCGGGGCTGCGATTGATCCGGTGAATTGTCCAGCAGACTAATCTGAACCAATGCCAGATCGAATGGATCGAAGGCCGACTCGACCACCTCATGGAGTCGTACCACGCCCGACACGAAGCCACTCAGGTTGTCACGCCGATTCTGGACCGTTTCTTGTGGGAGTCCTTTGACTTGAATCGGAACAATTAGCAACAGGGAGAGTCTGCCCTCGACTTCCTGCGCCAGTTGAATCGGTGCCGTGGCGATCGGTTGGCCGGTGTCCCGCGCTCGCTGGAGTGCCGCAAGACGGGCCGGATTCGAACCGAGATCGATACCCAAGGCGGCTTCATTATTCCGGTGGGGTTCGATGAAATGGACCGGATAGAACTCATTCGCGGTCATCTTCTCGTAGGGCGTCCAGGTGTCATTGGCTTGCCATTGTTTGACACGATATTGTTCCAAGGCTCGACTCACCGCCTCGTCACTGTCCTGGAGGGCTTCCTGGCGAGTCTCCTGCTCATGCTGACGCCAGGCTTCACTGGGAATTCTGGGGACCCATCCGATGGCCGTGATGCCGGGCTGACGCGCGAACGTTCGCTCGACGAATAAACGAAATTCCGAGCGGTCGACTCGGACGCTGCTCTGGTAAAGCCCCACGATGGAGTTCAGCGATTCCCGATAACTGTTGGTCTTGCTGGCCAAGGCTCCGTGAATCGTATCGGCCAAATGGTTGAACTCCAGTCGGGTGTCCGACTCGGCGTTTTCCCGCGCGTAGTAGTAGAGACTTACCACGACACCGAAGGCGATTGCCAAAGGCACTCCAACAGTTAGCCACCGCGGGCGCCAAACTTCACGAGGCTGACCAGCGCAGATGAGTAACAATGGGGCGAAGATCATGACACCGATCGAATCGCCAACCCACCAGGTGGTCCAGTCGTAAAGCAGATTGTCGATTTCGATTCCCGCGGTCTTCACGGTTGCCATGCCCCAAGTTGCGGAGATGGTACAGGCAACTGGACCGCCGAGGATAAAGAACTTGGCGATCGAACGTTCGTCGTCGAGTGGTGTTGGAAAACCGACCGCGCGGCGAATCAGCCAGGCGCCGACGACCGCTTGCAAGGTTGACCCTGCCGCGATGCTGAACGAGATCGTCGTACTTGTCAGAGCGGAATCGCCAAATGCGGGGGAAAGCGCCCAGGCACCAAGGAAAATGCCCGGCCAGACGCGGGTGCCAAAGATCAACATGACAGCCAGGGCAATGCCGGCCGGCGCGAACACGGCGGTCGCATAGCCGGGTCCGACCGCCAACAGTAGGCACAATCGTCCGACGACCAAATTGAGAAAGGCCACCGCCAGGACGATGAGCAGCCAGAGGCCGACGGATCGTGGAGAGGGCAACTTCATAAGCGGGGCGAGGACGAGAGGAGTTTGTGGAGCGGCGGGAGTCTTGCCCGGCTAATTCTCGCACAAGCGGCCTCGGCTTCCTAGAAGATGGCGCGTCCAGCCGATCCTATGCCCGCTGGGTCCCCCCTATCGATGAGGAGACGAGCAGGCGTGCCGGACCCCGACTCTGGATGAGACGATAGCCTCGCGGTCGCCTTGCCCAAGGCGATCCGTCGGAACCTATTTATTCAGCTTTTGACGATGAAGTTCTGGCCGTACCACGGATGCCATGGCTTGCGGGTTGGAGATCAGTTCATCGCCCAAGAATGCTGTAATTTCTTCGATGTAAGGTTCAGGATTCTTGACCAGATTTGGGAAATTTACCAATATCGCTTTGACATGGTCGTTGGCTTTCATCCAGGACAAGACAGCCGTTCGATGCTGCTCCAGCTGTTTGGTGATATCCTCGGAAGTTGGATCGGGTTCACCATTCTGAAGCCGTTCGATCATCTTCATTTGCGAGGCGGCGACTTCCTCAACGGGGCGCGTCATGAAGATGATCTTGTACTGGTGCTTCTTGGGCAAAGTGGGCAGCAACATGCTGATGACCTTGATCGCCTTCGTGTCGAGGTCGGGGTCGTCGAGCAATTCCGGTTCTTTGGCCAGATTCTTGACGGCTTCCCACTCCAGATAGCCTTCGGGGTTGTCGGTGTCGGCGACTCGCTCTCCGTCCGTCTTCGCTTCCAGGCCGGCGGCCGCGAGCATTTGCATCATCAAAGAGGTTCCTGACCGCGGCAGGCCGGAAACGATTGTTAACGTGCGTCCGGAAGATTCCTCCGGTTCCTTGTGCTGGCCCATCGGGCGTTCTTTGTTGAGCGTCGCCACGCGTTCGTCGTGGGCTGGAAGATCGGGAAGATCGAAGGTGGCGTGTTTGCTTTCTTCCGATCGCTTTCTGAGAGCCGTGGCATTCTTCCGCAGCTGTTCGCAGCGCTGTTTGTGAAGTTCGGCTTTCTCAATGTCCTTGAGGAACCGAGTGTAAATGTGTTCGAGCCAGCGGTGGCCTTGCAGCATCGATCCATGATTATGACAGGCATTCTCAAAGGCGACGGCAGCCCGCTCGTAATCTCCGAGTCGAGCCAGGGCGACACCCAAGTTGAAATGGGCCCGTGGCAAATAGTGGAGAAGTCCCACGGCCGTCAGCGCGGCGTCGGCGGCGAGTTCGTTCTCGCGTCGTTTCAGTCGCACGGTGGAGAGTCCCTGATAGGCGGTTGCCCTTTCGGGAGCCAGTTCGATAGCACGCTCAAAGGCGGCCACCGACTTGTCATATTGGCGCTGAGTGTGATAGATGCGGCCCAGTTGCGCATGTAGGTCTGGAGAACGGGGGTTACGCTGCCTCAGAAAGTCGAAGTGCTGGTGTGCTTCATCGAGTCGGTCCAACTCAACGAGCGACCGCGCTTTGAACATTCTCATGTGCGGAGGCAGCCACTCATCGCCCGGGTAAGCCTTCTCCAATAAGTCCAGACATTGCTGATAATAACCGCAAGCGAAGTAACAATGGGCGAGCTTGAAGACAAACCGGATTTCCCAGGGATATTGAACCAGGAGGTTCTCGAGCAGCTCTCTCGCGTTTTCCGCTCGGCCGCTGCCGATGTAGACCTGAGACAAGTTGTAATCCATTTCGGTTTGGGCCGAAGTTCTCGCTTTGTCGAGATCATCTCCGTGATCGTTGACATAGCCGAGGGCCACGAACTGTTTGGTCAATTCATTCGAGTCATGCGCTTCGAGCTTGGTGCCTGGTGGGTGCATGCCGTGGTCTCCCGGCACGTTTTCCCAAGACTCGATTGTCTCGACCACCTCCTGCTTCTCGAAGGCATCGACCAGAGGGCGGCCCTGCATATCTTCGCCCAGCGGCAAACCCAAGTAAGACAGAATCGTCGGCGTGATATCGATAAGATTCGCGCCATAGATGCGATGGTCTTTCTTGATTCCCGGACCGTGCATGACAACGATGCCATATTCGCGGTGCCAATCGGCGGGACCGGCGGGTTCGTTGGAGGTCAGCAAGGGCCGACCACCACCCGACTGGAATCCGTGATCGGAACAGAGCACGATCAGGGCGTCTTCCCCGGCGAGCTCCCACAACCGGCCGAGCAGCATATCGTGAAAACGATAGACGCTGGGGATCACGTGCTGATACATCTCAAAGTCTTCGTCACTCACGACCGGCATCTGCGGAGGATAGTATTCCATGAAGGCGTGGCAGAAGTGATCGATCGCATCGTAATAGACGGCGGTAAAATCCCAGTCGGGCTTTTCCATTAGCGCCGTGGTGATCGCCTGGATGGTCGCACAATCGCAGAAGACCTTGGCGAACATTCTCAGCCGCTTGTCTTCCTGCTGATTGATGTCCGCGGCGTCGGGAATGAAGGGCAAGAAATCATCCGGCAACATTTCGTCGGGAAAGAAGATGTTGTTGGCGACTTCTTCAGTCAATTCCGCCGGATGGACCGCGCCCGCCGGCAAGTCCACTGTGCCGTCGCTTCGCTTGGCCGACTTGATGCTTTGCGTCACCACCCGACCGTCGATCTTCTCCGCGGGATAACTCGCCCACCAGCCGACCACATTGCTGCGATACCCGCTCTGACTCAAGATATTCCAGATCGCTTTGACCTTGCGAGAAACGCTCGTTACGGGACGAGCGCCGTTGTTCACTTCGTCCGGTTCCATAAAGCCGTGGATGCCATGGGCATCGGGGAGCTTTCCCGTGGCAATGGTATTCCAGAGCATCGGCGAGAGGATGGGCTGCATCGTGGCCAGATTGCCCATCGTGCCGCCGTTGATGAGGCGCTCGAGGTTCGGCAGTTGCCCTTGGTCGAGCAGGGGGTCAATATGTTCCCAATCGGCGGCGTCCCAGCCGATAAGAACCACGCGCTGCTTGTCGCTTGAGTCGGCAGCAGGCCTTGTTGATTCAGTCATGGAGGTGAGCTACTTGATAAACGGATAGGAGCACCACGCGTCGTAGAACGACGCGGTTTCTGCCTTATGCTAACCAAAAAAAAGGAGTTGCCAAACGGCAACTCCTTTTAGTTAACACGTGGAAGTATCAGCAAAAACTACTTGCTTGTTTTCCTTCGACGACGCATCGCCAAGCCGGCGGAACCGATAGCAAGCAGGGCCAGGGCACTCGGCTCGGGAACCGCAGGCGCGGCATTCGATCCGTAAGGTGCGTTCGGCACGGATTCCCACTCGAACGCATAGCGTAGAACGTTGGCCGTCTTCACGACACGGTAGAAGCCACCGTAGTGGGTCTGACCACCGATGTCGAATTCGATTCCCCACGTTCCACCGACGCCGAAGTAACCGTAGTTATTTTGAATGAACAGCGCCGCGTTGCCCAAAGTGGCATCGCCAGCACCGAAGTCATTCACGGAGGTGACATTGGAAAATCCCGATCCGGTGAAACCGTTCAGGTACTGATAGGCTCCATAGAAAGAGCCAGCGCCCGGCAGACCAAGCAAATTGCCACCCAGGCCACGCGCGCTCGCACGTTCGCTATTGATCGTCGCGGCAGCGGGGCCGGCACCGGTCTGGATACCGAGTTCGATGTCGAACGTTCCGTCGCCATCGATGTCGACCTGGAGAAAGCCAGGAGCCGCGCCAAAGCCAGGGGCGTCGACGACGGGACCGGTCATGGTTATGGCTTCGGCCATGTTGACGCCGCCGAGCGTTGCCGCCGTTCCGGCAGCCGCATAAGTGGCAAGTCGCTTGGCCAGTCTCTTCGATTTTCGTTTTCTTGAACCCTCATCCGTCTCGTGGGTTCTTACGGCCCGATTCGTCTTCATACGTTGTTTCCCCTTATGTGCATCACGATCTACCAAGAGTTGTCATCTAACGAAAAAAGCTGTCGGGAGTCTCCGACCCAAGATCATCGCAAATGCGACCATCCCGGGGAGATTCCAGACAGCTCTTCTCAGCCCGCTGGCTATTCCTTAATGTCTTCTGTCGTTCAAGAGGGCGCCTCTTCCACACTCCAACGACTACCCCCCTAAAATACACAGAGAGAGAAGGGTGTCAAGGAAAATCCGCAGAGTTTACGAGTATTCCAGGGATTGCGCGAAACACGAAACCGATCGGTCGCCAACTGCTGCGTACTCCATCAGAAATCGCGCGTATCCGCACAGGCGGTAGCCCGCACTCTCCGTCCACGAATCCGTGTCAGGATTCATAGAGCTGGGTCAGGCCGTGGTCGCCAGATAGGGTTATTTCAGATCCGCCCGTGCCGATCCACGAGGGCGCGAAGATAGCCCGAACTCCCCGTGAATATTCTATCTAGGCACGTTGTCGGTCGACGTTCAGAGCGACTGGCGCTATTCAGGACAAACTCCGACGACGCCAGCCCAGCAGGCCGAGAGCCACCAATCCGACGGTGGCCATCGAGAACGTCGTTGGCTCCGGAACGACCGGTCCTAGGACGACGAGATCGAATGGCACCAATGGGGCGCCCAGCCCGGTGCTGACGGTGTTCTCGGTGAGCAGACCGGCAAGCCCCGCCAGGTCGAGACCCAACGGGAACACAAAACCGATACTGCCATCGCTGGAACTCAAGGCCGCTTCGGCCAGCTCCGTCGGCAGACTGGTCGCGACGCCGCCGAGAATCGGAGTATGTCCGCCGGCAAGAAACGCACCAGCACTCTTCAGCGAATATCCGATGATCGATGCCCCGTCGGTGAACAGCACGACCTCGCCCGTCGCCGGATCGTAGATCAAGTCGGGGATGGCGGGGTCACCGGCCGCCGCGACACCCAACAACCCTTCGCCCTGATCGGTTGGCGGTCCGGTAAAGCCTCCGAACATGGCCAAGATATCGCTAACGTCGACGTCGCCATCGTGCGGATCAAGGATTTCGGTTGCCCCGGAGGCGGAGCCGTGAACATCGCCTTGAGATCGCGTCTTGCCGAAGGAACCCGGACCGGTAAAGTTCGTGAAGCCGGTAAGGATGTCGTTGGCAATGTCGACAAATCCGTCGCAGTTGGCGTCGCCCACGACACAGCCGATTCCCAGGCCCGGCCCGGTTACGGTGCCTTCGACTGAAAAGCTGCCACCGTTGTGGTAGGTCGACCAGTCAATGGAACCGGGTGCATTGGGATGGACGACGCGGAAAGTCAATTCGAGTGAGGCATTGCTTTGGCCCCAAAAGGCGTGGGTGTGAACAAAGCTGTCGAAGGTCAGCGTGTCCCCGCCCAGCAGACCGTCCGAGTCTTGAATGATGCCGGGCCAGCGGCGGAAACTGTTGTAGGGGCTAAATGTCGTGGCTCCGCAGCCAAACTGAACGACGCAGATCTCTTGTGCGCTGACTTCATACTCGTCGCCGGTATGCCACTCATTGGGATATTGAAACACCGTATTCTGACCGGGCCAGTTACCGCCGCCGACCTCGGTACCACCTAGTTTCCACGTCGACGATCCGTAGTCCCAGTACGAAGGATAGATGGAGTTCTCTCGGAATCCGCCCCAGTTGGCGTAGCCACCGACACTGTGGGAGTCCCAGCGTTGCCACACGCCCGTGTCGAGGATGTCCCCGTCGCCGTCGCGATCTTCGCCAGTAGTGGCGGTGTGTTGGTTCGCAATTGAATCCGCGTCAAAGCCCGAGATGGAGGCGAATCGTGTCCATGAATTGTTACCGCCCCAGACGTCGTAAACGTATTCCCACATACCAGGATAGTCGTCCGTGGGGCCCAGTTGTCTCGGGGCAGCTGCCAATTCGATTCGCGAGTAGCCGAGACCCGGCTCGTAGGGCACCGCCAGCGCCTGAGGCACGATTAACAGAATGGGAGCAACTGCGAGTAGTAACGAGTACGCCAGAAAGCGAGATGACGATTTCATGAAAACCGGTCCTTCAAATGAGTGGTACGATTATTCCCTTGCCAACAATTCTCGTTCTCTGTCTCCACTGAATCCACTTAGCGACAAGTGATGTTCGATTCTCGTTGTGAGCCCCATCGCACGGTGATGCCTACTCTTGGCGACCGCCAGGATCATTCCGCCGCGAGCTGCCTGGGGAGTGATCCGCGGTATCGATGCGAGATTGCCCCCGCCCCAAGAAACATGGCCACTAACAGACCATGATGTGGCGTATCGGGATGTTGTGTATGGGAAATTCTGTGTCGCGATTCGTGATCGGGCCGCTCTAGCGACAGGGCGATTCCTTAAGAAGGCTCATGCTCGGACCCTCGAATTCAAAATAGCGGTCGGGCGATCAACACCTGGGACGATCTCGCCGACCTTCCCCCCAATGTATCTGCGGCCGCTGCTGAGTCAAGCAAATTATGGCCGCGGGCCACAGTGCGGGAAGCTACCTCCCTCTTCCGGATCTATCGACTCCAGGCTTCTTCTGCCGAACGAAAAAAACGCCCCGCTGTAGAACAACGGGGCGTCGAGTGTTTGCTCAGGCTAGCCATAGCGTTACTCTTCTCGACGCTGGAGCTTGCGGTAGGCCACCGCGAGGAGGGCGCCGAGGGCCGACAGGGCCACGAAAAACGCGCTTGGTTCCGGCACCGCGGGACCGAGCACCACCAGGTCAAACGGGACCAGCGGCGCGCCGAGCCCGGTACTGACCGTATTCTCCGTGAGCAGGCCTGCTAAGGCTGCCAGATCGAGCCCTACAGGGAAGACAAAACCGATGCTGCCGTCCGCCGAACTCAAGGCCGCTTCGGCCAGCTCCGTCGTCAGACTGGTCGAACCACCACCGAGAATCGGCGTATGGCCACCGGCCAAGAATGCACCAGCACTCTTCAGCGAGTAGCCAATGATCGACGCTCCGTCTGTCGAAAGAACGACTTCGCCGGTGGCGGGGTCGTAGATCAGGTCAGGAATGCTCGGGTCGCCCGCTTCCGCAGGTCCCGCCAAGGCACCAAGAACTTCGAGTCCTGCTTCGTCAAGCGGACCGGTGAAGTTGCCGAACATCGTCAGGATGTCGCTCACGTCGACATCTCCATCAGCCGGGCCGGGGGTGGTGGGCGTGTTGCCGTCGGGATTTCCTTCCACATCGCCATGGGCTCTCGTCAGTCCGAACGATCCGGGGCCGCTAAAGTTACTAAAGGCGACCAGGATATCGTCACTGACGTCGACATCCCCGTCGCAGTCGGCGTCTCCGATGGCACATGTCAAAGTTGCCTCGACAATGCCACTGAGATTGAGCGTTAAGGTTTGGTCGGTGCCCAGGAAATCGGACAGGTTGAGGTCGTACGAGGCCGAGAAAGTTCCCGGCGCTGAAGTGTCAATCATGGCGTTGAACGAAGTCAACGCGCCGGATTCCATATTCACGAACGGTTCCAAGTCCGTTGTCAGCACCCCCGTATCGCCCGAGCCGGTCGTGCTCAACAGGTCGAGATAGGAGACGGTCAGGCCGGTGGGGAAGTTGGCCACGTCGAACGAGACGGGAGCGATGACGTCGTCGACGTCCAAGGTGCCAAAGTCGATGTTCAAGACATCGAGATTGGCGGAATCGCTGAAGGAAGCGTCGGAAGCGACCGTTGGCACGACCCCGAATTTTGCGTCGGGAGCTGCGGCCTTGATAAAGGAGAACTGGGCACCCGCGTCGGTCCACCAGGAAATGTCACCGTATCCGCTGCCCGAGGTAGAGCCGCTGGAGAGGACTCCAAAAACTTTGCCGTCGATCAGCAAGGGGCCGCCGCTGTCACCACCAGCGGTGGTACCTTCGTGTGCGAGCGGCGTGGGGCTGCTGCCGACGCTGCTGAGGGTGTTGCTGCTGCCGCTATCAAAATCGGTATTGAAAATGTTCGCGCCACCGACGCCGCCGATGGCTGCGCCGTACCAGTCGATGACGTTTTCGGCCGCCTTTCGCTTGCCGTCAAAGCCGATCGTGGTACCGGTGCTGCCGATCCCACTGAAACCGAAGCCGACCGTTTCCGCCGTCAGACCGACGGCGCTTCCAAATCCAATTCGCAGCGGGGTCACCCCGGCCGGGGCGGGTGCATTGAGCGTGAGGACCGAGATGTCGGTCCCATCCAGTAAGGTCCCGCCAGGCACCTCCGCTTTCGCCGTCACACCGTAGGTTGCGTCGGCCACACCATCGTTGTCGAGATAGAACTGCACGCTCATGCTGCCGGGAGCAGCTCCCGCGGTACAGTGCTTGGCCGTCAGGATGTGGGTCGAGTCGATCAAGGTGCCACTGCAAAAGCCGCCCGGGACAAACAGCGAGACCACGGACTTGTGGGGCGTGCCCAGATCGATCGCTCCGGAGACGCCAACGGGATCGTGGATCACAATGGCGGAGGCGGGCGACACCAGAATAGCGGCCAGCGCGAGCGCCGACAGATTCGCGATAAACAGTCGGCGGAGCTGGGGATCAAACATGTTCACTTTCCTTGTAGGGTCGATGGCAACGCAGTTGAGCTGGTAGATGTCGGCGGCCGGGCTGGCGGACACGATCGAGATGACCCTGTGCTCTAAGAACGGACAGTCCCAGTTGAACTGCCAGAAGGCCTCCTCAATTTGCCTCAATTCTCGTGTAAATCGAAGCAGACGTCAAGGAAACCGGAGTCCCCATAAGAAGGCGCTTTCCGCGCGGATATGCCCTAAGTTGTTGCCTGCAGCCGAGGTTTAGGAGTTGAAATCGCGCGCCTCATCGAACTCATACAATCGTCTTGCTGACCGAAGAAAAAGAAGAAAGCAGGTCCCCCTGTTTCCAGGAGAGCCTGCTTTCTGAGATAACCTTGGTTCGATCTTCTTGATGGGGGCTTATTGATCGGGCATCAAGAAGTCACTTGCCGCTTCGTCGTCGCCATCCATACAGCGACAGCGCCAACAGGCCCATCCAGCCCATGGCGAATGCGCCGGGTTCCGGTACCGCGGAAGTCTGAGGATCTTCGCCTCCTCCCTCATCGTCGCTCAACTGACCAAGGGCAAAGAAATCGATTCCTATCGACTCGTTGCTCCCAGCAAGCGTGTTGTCTGACGGGTTTTCGAGTCGACCCGACATAAAGGTTAGCGTGGTGATGGAGAACGTGCCGTCGTCGCCCGGCATGATATCATCGAAGCGAATCATGTCATCGCTGTGGCCCGACAAGAACGCGTAGTTGATGGCGTCGGTTCCCAAGTTGGCGTTCACCAAACTCCACTGCTCGGTGAGTGCCGGTAGATTGAATCCGAGACTCGTGCTAGCGCTGATAATCTTGTAGTCACCACCGGCCACACCGCCGACCGAGAGAAACGGAGACTGCGTGGTGTTGTTGGCGAAGCCGCCCGTGACGTCACTGTTAACAAGAGTGACTTTGGAAACACCACCTGTCCCGCGCTCCGCCCATTCAATCTGAGTCGAAATAGCGGCGAAGGTATACTTCTTAGTCGGATCCAGATTCGTAAACGTGAGCGTTTGTGTCGAAACTCCATTGTCGTTTTGAAAACCGCCGTTCAATTCATAGTTGGTACCGACGATATCCCCGAAATTGTCGTGGGCGACCGTTCCGGGGACGAGAGGACTTCCCCAGCTAGAACGATTTGCCGCCCCGTGCCAAGTGCTCGTGGGGCCAATTGGCGCCGTGTAGCCGACGCCCGTGTCGGCTCCGTTATCAAAACGCACCAAACTGGCAACGTTGCCAGGAACGGCAACTCCACCAGAGTAGAGCGTGGTGCCTCCGCCAAAAACTGTATCGAAACTGTAGTCGGTAACGTTAGGCACGGTCGGGCCGACCGGCGAGAAGGCCGGAGTGCCCGCTGTCGAGTTGTTGTATGCCACCCAGTCGTAAGAGCCGATCAGCCCAGCCTCTGCCACGGAACTGGCAGCCAGGCAGATCACGGTTACGACCGCGACACGGATTGTTGTTCGGTTCATTGGCCACACTCCTATGCAAACAGGTGACGTTTCCAAGCAAGGGAACAAGTTGTGACCAACGATGACCACAAAAAAAGCTGCCGGAACTCTCTCGCAATCTCCGCGTGTGGCTATTCCACGCGGCGCAAGAGCGCTCTGGCAGCTTTTCGTGTGTTCGACGTTTTGGTCAGGGACACTTGCTCACTCCTGTAATACTGGTTTGCCTAGACTCTTCCCGTTAACGATTTCAGCATAATGGACGTGGAACTGCTTGCCAAGCATTTTTCCGAGAAAAACCGAGAAAATCTTTCGGCTTATAATCGAGCCAGAAAGCCTACCTGGAGAGTTGTGTATCAGCCACGAGGCTCTCGACTCATCCGGCTTCCACTACAGACTGCCTAGGCGGAGAAGCTTCCTGCACTCCGGACCTACCAAGTTGCGGTCCGCGGCGGAATAGCTAACTTGAGAGGCTGTTTGCCCCGTTCATCAACCAACCCGCCCCCAACAACCCGGTTCCTACCATCCATGAGGAGATAGAAATGCCTCGAAAGAAAACCCTTGCTGGCCTGATCCTGTTTGTCGTTCTTGGTGCGAGTCCTTTGCCGCTGGTGGCGGACAAACCGACTCCCTACGGAGCACCGATTGGTCTGGCCGCGGCCAAGAAGATCATGGCCGCCGCGGAGTCGAAGGCCGTCGAGAGCGAATGGGCCGTGGCGATTGCGATTGTCGACAGCGGCGGCAATCTGGTTCTCTTCCAACGACTCGACAACACACAGTTGGGCAGTATCGAGATTGCCCAACTCAAGGCACTGACCGCCGTCAACTTTCGCCGACCAACTAAAGACTGGGAAGAGCGGATTGCCAAGGGAGGTGTCGACCTCAAGCTGCTAAAGCTCAACGGGTTTCCGATGGAGGGAGGTCTACCGATCGTCCACGATGGAGAAGTCATCGGAGCCATCGGGGTGTCGGGTGTGACTTCAACTCAAGATGCCGAGATAGGCACCGCCGGGATCGAGGCTCTCACAGAATCGGATGAGTCGTAGCCGGCGCGTTAATCGATCTGGATCGAACGCACGATCGCGTCGAACTTCCGTTCGTAGGCAAATCTCCTCCGCTTCGACACGCTGGCAATAAGATTGATGAGTTTGTCGTTGCGATGTACGAAATAGAGGTAGTGCCACATAGGGCTATTCTTGCCGGGCGAGCGACAGACGACGCGGTGGCCCATTCCATCCGGCACGACGAACGATTCGTTCGTGATAACCTCCAACCCTTCGGTCTGCTGACGCAGCTGTTCCACGCGGAGGGGAATGTGGACTCCCCACTTCTCGCCCGCATCGGTGGCGTAGAAATCGAGCCGCGCCTGGCGACGTTTTCCCTGCGCGTCCTGCAGCGTCTTGTAGCGCAGGCCTTTAGTGCGAACGAGCACCCAATCCTGCGGTGGAATGTAGGAGAATCCACCTTTCTTCTCGTGGTGTCGCCGTTTCTCGGCCTTGGCCTTCAGCTTGGCCAGATCCGCCAGGCTCGACTCGTCTGCCGGAGGCGACGGATCAATGCCCGCTGGAAGGCCGGCAGCAACGGCCACCGCAATGTTCCACAGTTTGACCGTGCCGTCACGGCTGGCCGAGGCGAGCGTCGTGCCGTCGGGTGAGAAAGAGAGTTGGGAGACTTCATCCTCGTGACCTGACAGATATCCACACAGCTCTTTGGTCGACAGATTCCAGAGAGCGATCGAATAATCGGCTCGATCGCTGGCGACCAATTCTCCGTCGGGAGAAATCGCCACCGCCATGCCGCCGTTCTTTTTGTCCCCGACGAGTCGCCCCAGGGACTCGCCATTATCGGTATCCGAGAGTTGTATCATGTTGTCAACGTAACTCACCGAAGCCAGTATCTGACTGTCGGGGGAGAACGCCAGGCCGCCGACAGCGCCGGTGTGGACCGCGATGTCGGTTCTCCGCTGCCGTGTTGCGACATCCCAAAGTGTGATTCGTCCTGTCAAGTTTCCGTTAGCAACCGTCTTTCCATCGGGAGACACTGCCAGTCCGCTGTTGTAGGGGATGTGGCTGTAAAACTCCTCCGACTTCTTCCGCGAGCCGGCATCCCACAGCACGATCTTAGTCCCCTGGACGGACAGCACCGACTTGCCATCCGGCATGAAGAAGACGTCGGTGGCCAGATTGAGCGGTTCGTCGACACTGCCGAGCGTTTCCCAACTCGAGGTGTTCCAGAAGGCGAGTCGATCCGGCCCGCGAGATACGAGTGTCTTGCCGTCGGGAGAGAAGGCGACGCTGCGGACCCGCTCATCTCTCGCCCGTAGCTCTCTCTTTTCCTCTCTCGTAAAAAACTTGGCGTAAGTTCTTGGAGCCCGGGCCTTGTGTCCCCTCAGAGTCTCAATGTGTTCGCCGCTCTCCGAGTCCCAGAGCAGAATCTTGTTGCCATGGCCACAGGAGGCGAGCGTTTTTCCGTCGGGCGACCAGACGACCCCCACCACAGGGTCCTGATGACCTTGCAAATTCGCCAATAAATATTGACCGGCGCGTTTCGGAATTGATTTCGCCGGTTCGCTCTCTCGCGACTCACCACGAGCAATCGCTTCCTGCTTCGCGCGGCTGCGGTCATGCAGTCGCGCGGCCGCTTCCTTGAGCGCGGCGTCGTCTGATGCTAGCGCCTTTTCGATTGATCGCTCGGCCGCCGAAAAATCGCAGAACTCGATCGCGCGACCAGCCGCCTGAAGCTTCTTGGGAAGTTCCGTGATGTCGTGTTCCCAGTGGGCGCCTCGCAGGGCGCGTTGGAAACCGGGGCCCAGCTTCTGGGGATGGCCGCTGAACACTTGCCGGTCCACCGTTACGAAGCGGACTTGAAGAATGTTTTTCAGGCTGATCTTCGGCACCTTCAGCCGCTTTTCGAATGATCGATTGGGATCGACGAGCACGGGCCAAGGAATTTTATTGCGGCGCACATACTTCTCGATGGAACTCCGTGAAGAACCGGAGTTGACCACGACAATGGCAATCGGCTCGGTTCCCGTGTTGGAGAGGAGCTTGATCAGCCCTGGCCACGATCGCTGGCAGGTGGGGCACGACTCTTCGAAGAAGTAGAGGAAGGCCGCCTTGCCGCGCATCGCCTCGTCGGTCAGCGGGGGCGAGTTGATCCAACGCTGCGGGTCGCTGGGAAAGAAACCGCGATCTTGTTTTTTCGACACCGCCTTGGCGGTCGTCGGCTTCCGCTGACTTCGGCTCTTCGATGGCGTACGCGGGCGCTTGGCCTGAGGTTGTTTGCGCTCCGCCGGCGCCGCTTGAGGGTTGGAAGCCGCCCGTGGCTCCTCTTGCTTCTCCCGCTGCGCGTCCTGGTCGGTGACGCTTGCCTGTGACTTGGCGGACGCCTGCTTGCGGTCGGTACGAGACGGTGAACGCTTCGGCCTTGTCGAAGTCCGCGATTTGCTTTTCGGCCTCTGTTGCTGGTTGTCGTTCGAAGCCGATGGGGCCGCGATGTCGTCTGCGGCTAAATCTCCTTCGGACGGATCGCCACCGGAGAACAAGATTGCCAAGATCAGAACCACCAGCAGCAGAGCCGCGGCGCCGCTACCACCGATGACGAGCCAGGCCATCGGCAGGGCGAAGCCCTTCTCAGGCTCTTTACCGTCGACGGTCTTGCTTGCCGATGGCAGTTCGCCAAGAACACGATTGGCGACGGGCGCGGCGGCAAAGTCGTCGGCCAGCAAGTCGTCGAGCCGATGTCCCGACTTTTTCTTAGGGGTCGGTGTTTGAATTTTCGGTGGCGGAGAGTGCGGCACCGGATGAAGTAAGAGGACCTCTTCGTCCGCTGCCGGCGCCTCAACCGCTATGTTGCTGCCGCACTTCTTGCACCGGACCAGCTTGCCGACGACGGAGTCGGGCACTTGATACCGTTGCCCACAGCCAGAGCAGTTGATATCGATCGGCATGCCCCATTCTCCCATGGCCACTCGGAAGGCCGTTTTGCAGATGTCTCACCGAGGTGTCGGATAGGCCGGTGCCCGGCAGCCTCCCCACCGGAGACATTGTAGTCGATCGGCGGAGAGGGGAGAAATCGAGATTTCGGGCTCTTTCCCGGTGAGGAACAAATTCGGCTGGCGAGGCCCACGAGAGTCCCGTAGCCGCTCTATCGCGCTCGATCGCTTTCTTTCTCAGATCCTTGGGAAGGCTCTTGAGATCGTCATGAATCGCTTGACATGTGCCACGATTCGTAGGAAGATCGAGGCGTCCTTGAGCTATGGTATCGCCAATTTAGACTGCGAAAATCTATGTTGAGCCCTTTGACGCCGCCATTCAGGCGAGCGCGTCTGCTGCTGGGGTACCGATCGCCACATTCTTGTGCTGACGGGTGTGTCCTTTTTCTGGAACACGGTGTGCGAACACCTAATACCGTTCGCATGGTCAGGCGAGTGTCTTAGTCAGGGAAGGGTCCACTTGGGACCGCGCCAGCTCTCATAGAGAATCGCGATAAGTTGTGCCAGGAGGCGAGAGCCCTCGCACGGCACATGGGGCGTCGGTCGGCATGGCGACGACACGATGCATGACCGAATCGAAGAAAGATCTAAAGGGGAATGAAAAAATGGGAGCAATCCGATACTTGGGAGTGATCGCAATCTGCCTGATGGCGACATCCGTGGGAGCCGTGACGTTCGACTACCCCATCAATGCGGGCGCCGGAGTGAACTCCTCCTCCAACGACCGTGGTCCGGCTGAGTCAAGCGATGAATTGACTCTCTACTTCGTTTCCGAACGTCCCGGTGGCCAGGGACCGTCGTCACTTTGGCAATCGACTCGTGCGACAACGAACGATCCCTTCAGCAGTCCCACCAATATCGCACCCACCAATAGTGTATTTGCGGACTTCAGTCCCGCGATCTCTGCCGATGGCCTGGAATTGTTCTTCGTCTCCTATCGGCCGAATGGAAACACCGGTGACATCTGGAGATCGACGCGTGCTTCGACGAACGATCCCTTCGCTGCGCCCTCGATTTTGGCCAATGTGAATAGCGCGAACGCAAGCGACGATGACGGTCCCCGATCACTTTCTCCGGATGGGCTAACGCTATACATGTATTCCAACCGAGGAGGGGGAGTCGGCAGTTATGATCTCTATCAGGCGACTCGACCGACGGTCAACGACGACTTCGGTGCTCCGGTGAGTCTGGGGGGGGCCGTCAATAGTGCCTCCGAAGACATTGGTCCTTCAGTTACTGCTGATGGGCTGACCATGTATTTCATGTCCAATCGGCCAGGCGGACTCGGTTCGAATTCGATCTGGCAGTCGACCAGAGCAAGCGTTAACGATCCTTTTGGTCCGGCCACACTGGTGCCGAACGTCAATAGTACGGCGATCGATGCGGCACCTGCAGTCTCGACCGACGGCAAACGACTCTACTTTCAGTCAGAGCGTTCCGGAGGATTTGGTGGCCGAGATATCTGGGTAGCCAACGCGGTCGATACGCCTTCCAACGCTTCCTTTAGCACAGCGGCCGATCTGAACGTGTTGGATCTTGACTTCGGCGCAGTCACGCTTGGTTCGTCGGTACCCTCCCTGACCTTCGACGTGGCCAATTATGTTGCCACGGGGGATGTCGCCTCCATGGAACTTGTTAGCGCCATTGGCAGCGGCGATACGAGCAAGCTCACGACAAATTTCGGGCTTTCCGATCGACTGCAAGCAGGAGAGTTTGAGTCTTTCTTGAGTTCTCTAGATACCAGCTCGCTGGGTAGTTTTTCCGCAAGTTACAATTTTAGCTTCACCGACGTCCTCGGCTCGAATCAAACGATCACGCTCAATTTGACTGGTGAGGTTGTGCTCACCGATGATCCAAACATCCCGGACTTGATCTACAACGCTGCCACGGGTGAAGTCATTCTCGATCCTGACGATAGTTCGATTATTGGCTACACACTGCAGAACAACACGGATAGCTTCTTGCCGGGGAACTACACGTCGATTCTCGGGGGTGTGAGTACGGCTCTTACTTCGGAGTTGTCCGAGGCGGCGTTATCGCCCGGTAGCGGCTCGATTGGCAATGTCTTCCCCACCGGTCTCACTCTCATCGAACTCTACGATCTCTTGAGCGTCAATACCGTGAGCCGATCGCTCGGTGCGCCGCTCGTGCCGTTCGACTTGATTGTGTTGGGACCAGTCGTACCGGAGCCGTCGACCTATGTGCTAGGAGCTCTGGGCCTTGTTGGGCTGATTGCCTGCGGACGACGTAGGTGCTTGCGATAGCGAGTTTCTGTACCACTCCTGAGCCGTGAGAGAGCCCCGTTCAACGGGCGCCTCGATACGGCAGACAGGCGTCGACGCCTGCCGTTCGTTCAAGGCTGCGCTGCCCGGCTTTTGGGGCAGGAGAGGGCGGATTACTGGCCCTTGATTGCGCGCCTTGTCAGCTGTTGCCCACTTAAGCTCCCCCGGTAGGACTCGAACCTACGACAAGGCGGTTAACAGCCGCCTGCTCTACCAACTGAGCTACAGGGGATTGAATCCAATATCGTAATTCTCGACCCCGCTTCGAGCAAGCCCGCCTGCGGCCGCGGAGGGCGGGTGTCACCTGCCCGGAAAATGTCACCCGCCGGAAAGTGTGGAAGGGCCGATCCCGCCGATCAAAGGCTCGCCGATCAAAGGCCCGCCGATCAAAGGCCCGCTGTCGGCCCGACGTCGATTGAATGCCTGTCGGCCTGAGCCCCGAGAACTGGCCAAGGGAACCCGCCATGGCCGGGGCTTAAGATTCCTCGCCGCCCCGCTGCTTCTCCATCGACACGCAGTTGCCCGATTCGTTGTACTCGACCTTCGTCATGAACGAACGCATCAGCATGATGCCGCGACCGCAAGGTCGTTCGAGATTCTCACAATCGGTCGGGTCGGGCACTTCCTCAGCCTGAAAGCCGGCGCCTTGATCGCGAATTTCGACGCGGAGCGATTCGGGCCCGATGTGACACTTCACCTGGACCTTTTTTTCGGCGTCGAGTCCATTGCCATGGATGATGGCGTTGACCAGCGCCTCTTCCAGAGCGAGGTGGATTCCGAAGACATCGCGTTCGCTCCACTCTTGCGTCTGGAGCTGTTCGAGCAAGGTGGCGACGATCTGCTGGCCGGCGCCTCGCTGGCTGGGTATCGATTCATCGCACGACCAAATCCAGCATTCGTCGGACATAGGTGAATTTCTCGTTGCAGCCCCGGCGTTGACCGTGTCGTCTCAATTCGTTCGTCTGCTATTCATTATACGCACGGCTGGGGTCGCCGACTCGCAGGCCACTTGCAGAGGGCCAGGGGCGGCCCAACCGGCCACGTAGAGCCGCTCCCTGCGCCGGCCGGGCACGGCGGCTTACATGTCGGCCACGGCGTCCGCTTCTTCATCGTAGATAGAGAAGAGCTTGTTAAGTCGCGTAATCGCGAAGACTTCGTAAATCTCGGGGCGGATATTGCTGAACTTAAGCGACCCGCCGCTCTTCTTCGATTTCTTGTCGAGCGTGATCAGCTTGCCGAGAGCCGCGCTGGAAAGAAACTCGACGTTGGAGAAGTTCAGCACAATCTTCTTGCGCCCCTCCTCCTCAACAAGGTGAAACAATTCGCGGCCGAGATCCTGAATGTTCGATTCGTCGAGGATCTTGCGATCGACAAACTGGACGACCGTCACGTCGCCGACGTCGCTGACCGATATGCGTTGCGGGTCTGCCATAAACTCAATCCCTTGTCACGATTTGCCTTCCAGCACAGGGCACGGTGATGCCACTGAGGTTAATTACGAGCACCGCGACATGATAGGCCGCCAGAAGGGCCGTCGTCAACCAGCGGAGGGGCGAGAACGAGAGAGCTTCTGCCCGCCTTGCCACGACGGTCCGCTGCCCGCAAACAGCGGTCAGCCAAGGGAAATCTAGAGGTCTGCCCCGGTCCGAGAAATCTCAAGTGCCTGCGATTACTTCGCGTCGTCGATCTTCCCGCTCTTGAGGGTCTTCTTTCTGACGCGACTGATCAGAATATAGTTCGACTTCTTGAACTCGGTGATTGTGCCAGAGACAACACAGGGGGCTTTCTCTTCGATGATCTGAGAGTCGTTACGGACACGTTCCAGATTCAGATTGGGCAGGGCCTTGAGTTTCAGCCGCTTGTCATCGCTCTCAAAAGAGATGAGATCACCTTGGGCACTGAAGGTGCCAATCTCGTCGGTGATCTTGTCCCCCTCTCGAAGATGAACTTTCTCGGGACTCTTTTTCGTCTCCTCTGCTTCGCTATCCCGTTGAGCTAGTCGAATCGGCTTGGATCGACTGCCCGGTTGGGTCGGGAGTTGACCGAGTGCGAAGGAACTGCCGAGCAGCAGCAGGAGACTGGCACCCAGCCAGTATCCAGCGTGGGCGCGACGGGCAATGACAAATCGTTTGCGTCGAGACATAGTGCAGCGCTCATCTGATCAGTGAATGCCGGGAACCGAAAAAAACACCTGACCGATACCCCAGGCATCCCTGTGCCGTGACGAAGACGCCCAGGAGTTTCGAGATGCCGATAACCCGGCAGAATTACGCAGGGACCTATCCCTCTTATCGGCGGCAGCCACCCCATCGAGTCACCAATTTGAGGGTGACAGTGTCAGGCCTCAGAATGGGCAGGTCCCTGCCAGGCCGTTATTTTCGGCGCGGGCGATGTTGTCTGGCAGCATCCTGAGGTGTTTTCGCAACACGTCCTGCTCGATCGTGTTCCGCTTCGCCGCGGTCGAACCCGCACGTCGTCTCGCAGCAAGTCTTTGTCGACCAAGTACTTGTCGAGCTGGCACGCTCCGACCCTCAAGCCCTATTCAGGTCCAGGCACACGGTTTGCCTCTTGATCCGCTCTCTCGCGCACCTTGTCCGGTGCGGTGAAGTTCTCAAGCCCTTGGTTCTCAAGACCATGATGCCACGCATATCGATTTTGCGAACGATACCGGTTATCGCATTGAGTCTGGCTGCCATCTTCTTCGCGGCGTCTGCCGGGGCGGAGGTAACCGAGAACGCGGCCCGTCTTAAGCCGGCCCGTCTCAAGAAGACGGCGCAGGAAGCCATAGTTGTCCAAAGCGAGGATCTGGCAGGCGCCGAGATTACCGTTCAACTCAAATCGGGTCACACCCTCACCGCCACGCTCGATCCGCAGAGCTCTCGTGACCGATTGTGGTTGCGGTGGGAGAACGCCGCGGCGGTCATTCAGCAGCAGATTGATTGGGGAAACGTGAGCCGCGTCGGAACACTCGAAGAGGAGTATTCGGCTGAGGAGTTTCGTCTGCGCTTGCCCAAGCCGGTTGATGTCCGGTTGGCGATCCACAAGCCTTATTGTGAGCCGCAGTCGGCATCAAGGATCGTTGCGCTTTCACCCCAGGACAACTCACGCGAGTCGACCGATTCGCCCGGCTTGGTTCCCCAGGTCCGATCGTTGGCGATTGATGCCCGAGCGAGCAATTGGAACGCCGATCCGGCAGTCGACGGAGTTCAGCTCTCGGTCTATCCGCTCGACGCGTCGGGCGAAGTGGTGCCGGTACGCGGCACGGTGACGGCCGAGTTGGTAGGCGACGTGCGTTCGCTCAAGAAGCCTCAGCCGAGGCGTCGGTTTCCGCAGTACAGTCGAATGGGCTGGTGGAGTCGAGCGGTCGAGCCCGATTCGTTCGGCGTGAGCGGCGCGACCTTGCGGTTGCCGTTTCAGTCGCACGATCCAGAATTTGATCCGACGGTACGGAGCCGAACACTGCTAACCGTCCAGCTGGCTGTGCCGGGGCAGGGCGTCTATCGGGCCTCAGTCGCGGACTTGTGGGTCCGTCCGTTCAGCCCACTGCGAAATCGCATCGAAGAATCGACGGGGCGCCGCTATTTGCCCCAAGAGATTCGCGGTCGATAGAACAGTCGGCCCATCGCCAGCGGAGAATCTTTCCGTCGGTTGCCCCGCCGGTTGCCACTAGCGGAGGATCTTTCCGTCGGTTGCCACTATAGGAGTCTAGCCAGGCTTGGGCATTGCCAGACTGTGGAGCACCAGCACGGCGCTGACCGCCACCAATGACCAGCCGATCCACTCGGGCGGTTGGATGACTCGTTTGGGCCCACCGACTCCGGCCATTTCGAGAGGCATGATCAATGTGTTCTCCAGTTTCGAACCGAACTTCTCGGTCAGGAATCGAGAACTCTCATCGTTCAAGACAAACGAATGGACGTAGCACAACTGGGCGCCTACGAAGAGCAACACCAAGCCGAGAAAAAACCAATGGTTGCGATTAATGTCCACTCTACCTCCTCCGCACATCGAGACCTGAAGCAAGGCGCGCTGGCTTGTGCGGACGTATGCCGCGCAAGCGACCTCACTTGTCCTCTGTATGGAGATATATCGTGCGAGAAGGCCGATCGTCTCAAGCAAGCTCGATGCAATACCGGTTGTATCGTAAGCGACACTGGTCCGGCTCGTTGGCCTGTCGGGCCGTATGGCGTCCGTAATGCCTGCGCCTTTTGCCAGGCGCAGCGGTCGGTCGGGCTGTAGCAATTACGCCGGCGTCAGTCTTGCGGCGTTAAGAAGTCTTGCAGACTGGCATTCACGGCGTCAACGGCGGAACCATGAATCAATTCGCGCTTGCCGCTGCGCATGATCGCCATGGCCAGGGCCGGACGCTCGATCCAATCGCTGGGACCAAACTCCCGAACATCGACGTAGAAGTCCTTGAAGGTAACCTCGGTCTTGCCGACCAGATGCATGCCGTCGTCCGCGCGAACAAGGTGATATTGTAGCGAACCATAGATGGCCAGACCGCCTATCGCCGCGCCCACAAAGAATGTTCCGATGCGACCCATGGTTGCGTCCTTTCTTGGAGAATTCAGACTCGCTTGCACTTCCTTGGCGAGGGCCAATCGCAGGAATCTAGCCGAGTAAGGTTCCCTGGGGCAAGATCAACCGGTCGATGCTCGCGGACAAGCGGCAGTGCACCACGAGACTGCTGTCAGCGCCAGCGGTTGTGCCGATGCGATTCTTCGATCGCGGGTGGTGAGAGCCGGTTAGCGCTCGTCGAGCGGTCGAAACTCTTGTGTGCCGGGTCCGGTGTAGAGCGAACGGGGGCGAATCAGGCGGTTGTTGTCGAGCTGCTCGATCGCGTGGGCTGACCAACCGACCACACGACTGACGACAAACAACGGAGTGTAGAGCTCGACGGGCAAGCCCATGTAGTGGTAGAGACGGGCGCTCGGCCAGTCGAGATTGGGTGGCAACCCTTTCTCGTCGACGACGATGCGTTCGATCACTTCGGCAATCTGTTCCAGATTCTCTTCGCGACTTTCCTCGGCCAATTCGGCACAGAATTTCTTGAGGAAGGCAGCCCGCGGGTCGCCCGTCTTATAGACTCGATGACCGAAGCCCATGATGCGAACCTTGTTAGCCAACGCCTCGCGAACCCAAGGCTCGGCATTCTCGTCGGAACCGACTTGGCGGAGAACCTCTAGCACCCGCTCGTTGGCTCCGCCATGAAGAGGTCCTTTCAGCGCCCCGATCGCGGCCGTAATGGCGGAATGGATATCGGAAAGGGTCGAGACGACGACGCGCGAAGTGAAGGTCGAAGCGTTGAATTCATGCTCGGCATAAAGCGTTAGTGAAACATCCATGGCGCGCACAAAATTCGGTTTCGGCTCGCGGCGATGGAGCATCCACAGGAGATTGCCCGCGAACGAGAGTTTCATGTCGGGTGCGACCGGCTCCTGCGACTGACAGAGCCGGTGCCAGGCCGCCATGATCGTCGGCAGCTGAGCCAGCAGTCGTTCCGCCTTGCGAACGTTCGCTTCGTGGCTATTGTCATCCGCCTCCGGATCCCAGTGCGCCAACATACTCGTGCCGGTCCGCATGATATCCATCGCATTGGCGGTTCGCGGAACGTGGCGCAGGAATTCGAGAATTCTCGGTTCGACAGTGGCCGAGGCAGCGAGCCGGCTGCGAAACTCTCTCAGTTCGTCGACGTTGGGCAGCGAGCCGTGCAGAATCAGATAGGCGACTTCTTCGAACTCCGCGCCCGCGGCCAGGTCTTCAATCGAGTAGCCGCGATAACGGAGGCCGTCGGCGATGGTGCTGATGGCGGTCTCACCGGCCACGATCCCTTCGAGTCCGGGGCTGTACGGGGAATCGCTCATGGTTCGATGCTCCTACGAGAAATGTTCGCGATCTTGCGATTCGAAGTCGTCATAGTCGATCAGTTCGTAGAGTTCCTCTCGCGTCTGCATCAGATCGAGCAGCCCGCTCTGGCAACCTTCGTCTCCAATCACTTCCAAGGCCGCCTCCATCGCCTTCATGGCCACACGCAACATGGTAACCGGGTAGAGCACTACCGCGTAGCCAAGATCGGCCAGGGCATCGAGAGTTAACAGAGGGCTCTTGCCAAACTCGGTCATGTTGGCGATCAAGGGGACATCGACCGCTTCAAAAAACTGGGCAAACTCGTCGTGACTCTGCAAGGCCTCGGGGAAGATCCAATCGGCCCCGGCTTCGACATAGGCTTTCGCGCGGGCGATCGCGTCGTCGAAGTCGCTCACTCCGCGGGCGTCGGTGCGGGCGATGATAACCAGCGAGGGATCGTTCTTGGCGGCGACGGCGGCTCGAATCTTCTCGCACATCGCTTCACAGCTAACGAGGGTCTTTCCTGAGAGATGACCACAACGCTTGGGCAATTCTTGGTCTTCCAACTGCACCGCCGCTACTCCGGCCGCTTCCAGGGCGGTGACCGTTTCGGCCGTCGCCTCGGCATCACCGAAGCCGGTGTCGGCGTCGACGATCAAAGGAACTTCCACACGGCGAGTCATGTAGCCGGCCTGTTGAACCAGCTCATCCCGTGAAAACAGTCCGACATCGGGCACCGCCAACACGCCGGCCGAAAGGGCCGCGCCGGAGAGATAGATGGCGCCGTATCCACAGCTCTCGGCCAAGCGCCCGACCAAGGCGTTTGGCACCCCGGGAACTTGAATCGTTTGGTCTTCAACCGCCGATCGCAGTCGCATCCCGGGTGAAGAGTCGCTCACAATCGATATCTCCCGAAGTAGGTTGAATGGCAATTCGCGGTCTAGGACTAGCCTAGTCACACTTTACCGAGCCGATTAGGCTAGCACAACACGTTGACCTCGACCGCGTCATTCTGTTCTTCCAGTTACGTTGACTCCATGAAGCCCGCACCGCATCACGATCAAGACTCGATGAGTCGGGCGTGGCTCTTCCTGGAAGTGGCACTCATCTTCGCCGCCATGTGGATTCACGCCGGCTGGCTTGTTCCGGACGTCAACGAACCGAACTACCTGGGGAAAGCGAAACACTTCTGGCAAGCGGATTGGAGCGCGGGCGATTTCTTCTTGTCGACGGTCGATGCGCATCACACCTTCTACTGGACCTTCGGCTGGTTGACGCAGTGGATGTCGCTCTCGGCGGTGGCCGTGGTGGGTCGCGCGGTGACGTTTGGCCTGCTGGCCATCGCCTGGCAACGACTCAGCTGGGCGATTGTTCCGCGAAAGATGTACTCCGTATTAAGCGTCTTGTTACTGCTGACATTCGCGGGCCGATTGCACATGGCCGGCGAGTGGTTCGT